>JAABUT010000133.1_pt1 | contig 138097 bp, 97 predicted proteins | sample 5559281 | NCBI WGS metagenome assembly JAABUT01 (sample SAMN10711880, study PRJNA513359) | rock metagenome | isolation source: Antarctica rocks | place: Antarctica: Victoria Land, Ricker Hills nord | collected 2016-01-04 | reverse complement strand
ATACCAACTACGGCTTTATCTTCATTACTGTGGTAAAACAAAACCAGGTCCCCTTTTTTCATTGCGCGCAGGTTATTTCGCGCCTGGTAATTGCGAACGCCGTCCCAGCTGGTCCTTCCATCCGCATTAAATTTTTCCCAGCTATATTTTCCGGGTTCTGTTTTAACTAACCAATGGTTCATGAAAAAATAGTTTTAAATTTTTTAAACAGGGTTTTTGCTGCCAAATGCAGTAAAGGTGACAAAATGTGGCGACAAATTTAAAGATTTAATAAGTATGTGATGAAACCCTGATGGGCCACCATATTAAAAAAACAAAAGATTCCCGTGAAAAACATCAGGAAAAACAGACATCTTGCAGCTTTATTTGTTTAAATCCTTATTGTTGTTGATTCATAACAGTTAAGTTATAAAAGGAATAAAGCCTGTTTAATTTTGTTCGATTTATTTACATGCTTTTTTATCACATAAAAACATTAAACTTCTAAGCTTCTTACATCGGTATAAAACAGAAAATTTACAGGCATAAAAGAAGCATTATGTTTTTTTGGACATAAACTTAAACAGGCTTATAATAGATATGTTTATTGCAGATTAAGCCATTATAACACTTTCAAATGCTGAACCCTTTACCTGAACACCTGTTCGAAACCCTGTTTAATCATCTTTCAGAACCACGTATTGTAGTTAAAGCAGACCCGCCCTACTTTACTATTGTTGCCTGTAACGAACAATATAGATTAGTTAGCAATACGTTAGGAAAAGACATTACAGGAAAAAGCATAAAAGAGCTGCATAATTCTGACCCGGCAAATATAGAAGGTGACCTGATTATTCAAGATGCTTTGAACAGGGCTATAGCTACCCGAAAGCCAGTTGAGCTCGCTGCAGTAAGGTATGACATACCAGGTGCAGATGGGTTTAAAAATGAACAAAGCTGGTGGCAGGCAGAGTATATACCAATTCCGGGCAAAGATGGCAAGGTAGAATATTTGATGTGTACCACTTACAATATTACTGATCAGATAAACAATCGTGAAGCTATAGACCGTGCACAGCAGCAGTTACGACTGGCTGTTGAATCTGCAAAAATGGGTACTTGGGACGTAAATCCGACAGACTATAAGTTATCCTTATCCGACCGCTCCAAAGAGCTTATCGGACTGCCTTTAATAGAAGAAATATCTATTGAAGAAATCTTGAAGTCTATTGATCCTGCTTACCATCAACCGGTAAGGGAGGCCATCACAAATGGTGTGGAACATCATCGTTCTTGCGACCTCGACTATCTTACTACAAACCTTATCACTAAGGAACAAAAATGGATTAGGATAACAGGTAAAATGTTTTTTGACGATTCCGGCAAACCGGCGCATTATTCGGGGTTGATGATGGACATTACTGAACGCAAACTGGACGACCTTCGTAAGAATGACTTTATTGCTATCGTAAGTCATGAACTTAAAACACCGCTTACCACCCTAAAAGCTTACGTTCAGATGTTAATTGCCCGGGCAACAAAAACAGAAGATGCTTTTACTACTGTTGGATTGGAAAAGGTAAACCAGCAGGTTAAAAAAATGACAGCCATGATCAATGGTTTTTTAAACATTGCACGTTTGGAAGCCGGCAAAATACATTTAGATAAAAAAATATTTGACCTTGAAAAATTGATACAGGAAACTGCAAATGAGATTGGATTAATCACTTCCGGCTATAATATCGACTTTGTACCTTGTGGATCATTGATGGTCCATGCCGATCTTGAAAAAATTGCACAGGTAATCAACAACTTGTTAAGCAACGCGATCAAATATTCATTAAAAGGGAAAACCATAATTATTAACTGTATAATAGCAGATGGTTTTGCACAGGTAAGCATAAAAGATGAAGGAATAGGCGTTAACCCGCATGACTTGGAAAAGCTGTTTGAACGTTACTACCGGGTAGAAAACCAATTTACACGCACCATCTCAGGTTTTGGGATTGGGCTATATTTTTGTGCGGAGATTATAAAGCGGCATGAAGGCAGGATATGGGCCGAAAGCGAAATAGGTAAAGGCAGTACATTTTACTTTACCCTTCCATTATTGCCCATCCTATAATAAAAACACTTTCCAATCCTCTGCTTATTGGTAGCCCTATTGGCAAAACATTTTCATTTTGACTGACCATTAGTTTACACCTGCTTTACCCGTTTGCAGTTTTATAAATAGAAAGCCGCTTACGGCCGCACCTCGAACTTTATTTTATGGGCCATTAAAGTCTCATCCGAATAATTTTTTGTGCTTCTTTAATCAGTACTTTAACTACCGCGTAATAAAATCTACGCATTTGGCCATTTTCTTAACAACAGCCTTATCCATTATAAACAGAGGAAATTAAGTTTCACAAGTTGTAACCCTTCATGATTGGATCCGTATAAAAAAACATTTCTAATCAGAAATCCCATTAATTAACATTAGTTGATGTATCATTATTCAATATCATGAAAATAATCCTCTTATCCTTACTGCTTAATATTAGCGCGTACAACAATAATGATCATTTTGTAAATACAAATTGGGTAAGTAAAGTTGCCAGCAGGTACACCGAATCCCTTAACCTGAGGGAAAACAATTATGTTATCCATTACAACACCACTTCAGACCATACTTACCATGGTTGCTATAGCATTTCAAAAGACACTTTGATAATAAAGGAGAGGGACAATTCCAAGGGCAAGGTATGTTACCGTAGAATAAAGTTTTTACGGAAAGACAATGTCCTGTACCCTTGTTGCAATGAAGAATTGATCAATCATCAATGGGCAAAATCTAAAGCCCAAATTCAAAAAAGTTATGTCTTTAAGAAAGTGTAATCCCGTTTGTTAAAGCTTTAATTGCAAATACAATTGTCAATTGCTGAAAGCCGATGGCAAAAAGCTGACCGCTAATTTTATCCTGCTAAAAGAAGCATTATTTTTAAGCCCAAGCATGATGAAGGGCTTTTAAATATAAACCTAAACAGTCTTTAATCCAATTCAAAACTATTGAAGTTGTTTAAAGTTATTTCTTCTTTTTGTTTTTTACTTGGTACTTCTTTTATCGGGTAAAATATCAGGTCATCCCCCTTGCCCACTTCAAAAGGGGGAACTTGCAAACGCCGCCTTTCTAAACTCCTGTTATATGCTTTAGAAAGATAGGCGCTATATTTCCCCCTTTTGAAGGGGGTTAGGGGGATGAATAATTATACCGGCAAGTAAGATTCCCTAAAAAAAAGATTAAACAACTTCATTATTTAGAGCGGAACCTGTAGATAGATTGCGTTTTATAAGTTTGGCCGGGTTTTAATACGGTCGAGGGAAATTGAGGCTGGTTGGGCGAATCAGGGAAATGCTGTGTTTCCATGGCAAAGGCAGTGCGGTAATCATCTTTTTTACCGTTTTTCATACTGTTTTTACTTTGCATAAAGTTACCGCTGTAAAATTGCAATCCGGGTTCTTCCGTGTAAACCTCCATCACGATACCGCTTTTATCGCCCTTCACACTGGCAATGGGAACAGCTAAAGTGTGCTTGTTCAAAACATAATTATGGTCATAACCCCCACCAAATTTCAATTGCTCGTCCGGAGCATTGATACGGGCGCCAATAGCCGTAGCTTTCCTGAAATCAAATGGCGTCCCGGCTACCGGTCCTATTTTTCCTGTCGGGATAAGCGTACTGTCAACCGGTGTATAACGATCTGCATCAATCTGTACAATGTGATTTAGGATTGTGCCGCTGCCTGCACCGTTCAAATTAAAAAAGGCATGGTTGGTTAAGTTGACAATGGTGGTTTTATCAGTCGTGGCTTCGTAATTTATTTTCAGGCCATTATCGGCAGTAAGGGCATAAGTAACTTTCACTTTCAGGTTTCCGGGGAAATTTTCCTCCATATCCTTGGAAAGATAAGTCAGCTCAAGCGTAGTGTCATTAAGCTGTTTCGCGTCCCAAACCACATCCTGAAATCCTTTTTTACCGCCATGCAGGGTGTTTTGCTTATTGTTGAGGTAAAGTTTGTATTGCTTGCCTTCCAAAGTAAAATGACCTTTGGCAATGCGGTTGCCGTAGCGGCCGATGGTAGCGCCAAAATAAGGTTCGGTTGATTTTTGATAACCTTCAACACTTTCAAAACCCGCTACCACATCTGTCATTTTCCCGGCAGTGTCCGGCACTAAAAGGCTAACCAAACGGCCGCCATAATTGGTTATCGCCGCTTCCACACCGTTCTTGTTTTTAAGGATAAACAGATCGGTCTTTTTATTGTCGATGGTTTTTTCGAAAGCAGTTTTTGGAGGCAGTCCAACTTGTTTTGCCGTATCCGGAGAGGTTGCAGTGGTTTGTTTGTTCGGTTGATTATTACAAGCGGCCAGTGCGAAAACGGATCCTGTAGTAAGGATCAGCAAATGTTTTAACTTCATTTTTTTAGTTTATGTAGATTTATGCTTTGAATTTTGAGTTCATTTAAATTTTAATCCATCTGTTTCCAATGCTTCTTTTATCGCCTTAAAAATAGCAAAGTTGATGGTTCATAGGTGATGGCTGACTGCTGATAGCCAAAAGCTAATTACCAACTACCGGCCAGCCGTTTTTGTATTTGATTCTATTGATGCACATCACCCGTCCTTTTTGTTTTTCGCTTCTGTCGATGGCATGATAAGCGATCCATTTCCTGCCTTTTTTATCTGTAAAAACAGAATTATGGCCAGGTGCCAAATAAGTGCTGTCTTTTTCTAAAATCGCACTGTTCAGGGTTTTATTAAATTCGCCCAGCCTTACAAAAGGGCCCAAAGGATTGTTTGCCCTGGCCACCATTACTGCATAATTGGCTTTATCGCCGCAACAATTATCGCCCGAATAATACAGATAGTAAGTGCCTTTGTTATAATCAAGCCAGGAACCCTCGATTAAGATACTATAACTTTTGTCTTTTCCCGGCCATACAATTGGCTTCGGAACAGTACCGGGTTTAAAAGCCGACCAGTCATCCGTCATTTCCTGTACTTTTAATGGTTTAAAATCAGAGCCCCAATATAGCAAATGCTTTCCTGTTTTAGCATCAACAAAACCTTTAGGATCAATATTTTGAAAACCTTCTCCGCAAAGTAAAGGTTCGCCTTTCTCAATAAAAGGGCCGAGGGGATGGTCAGCATAAGCAACCGCAAGGCATTTGCCGGTAAGCTCGTTTGGATCTGCGGAGAAGAACATGACAAACTTTTTCAGTTTGGCATCATAAAAAACATCCGGTGCCCAAAAGTTTTGTGTTTTGGAAGCCCATTTTGGTTTTTGCGGCAATGCGTCGCCTTGATACTTCCAGTGCTGATGATCCTTGGATGATGCAACTTGTATATTGTTGGTTTTACCGTTTGAACTGCTTTGCGTGGCATAAGCATAATACATTTTACCAAACCTGACCACTGTTGGGTCCGGAAAATCACGATCCAGAACAACATGTATTTGACTATGAATCTCACGGACATTAACTTGTGCTGTTTGAGCAAAAAGGCAACATGTATTTAAGATCAGAAACTGAAAAACAAGTACAAGTTTAAGTTGCAATTTCATCATCCGTTTTTTAATTAAAAAAGTTAGTTTAAAAACTTTATTATAATTCAATATGCTTCTTTTATCACCCAAAAATCAGTATCATTCCTTTCACATTCAAAAGCTTTTCCGATATTTTACATGCTTCTTTTACTACCTAAAAATCATTAAGCTTTATCCGGTTGATTGCTAAAGCTGATAGCTAACGGCTAAAAACTAATTCAGTTCTTGTTAACCAAATGCCCTTTGATCATCCAGACTGCGTTATGGTTGCCATAAGCATTGGTTGAAGTGATGGCAATGATGGTATCATCTTTTAAAATGCACAAGGCATTCCATAAACCCTGTTTCTCAAGCGGTACGTTAAACGGACTACTGACCATTTCAAAATTTTCGGCATTGCGGTTACCAACAGCCACTTGCATACAAGCCAGGTCCCATTTATTTTTTCTGTTTAAAGTGCCCTGATAAGACAAGATTGTTTCGCCGCTGTGCAATTGCCTTAAATACGGTGCACCGGCATAAACCGAATCCGGAAGTTTTGCAGCCAGTGCATACGTTCTGTGTACATCATTTGCGCCTACTGTTTTTTGCCAGTTCTCCTTCAATGTATTCCGGATCACAGAAGGATTGAATTGTCCGTTTGCATTATCTTCAATTGAAAAAACGATGGTATTTGTTCCGTTCAGGAGGATAGGTACAGGCATTCCGTCGCGATGATTGGGCCTGAAAGAAACGATTTCCGGCTCCGTTGTCCAGGTAAGGCCATTGTCTTTTGATCTGAACAGGGAAATGTTCTGCTCGCTGGACTGCTTGTAAACACCCTCGTTTGAAAAGAACAACTGTATTTCCCCGGAAGGCAATTGTATTTGCGCAGGTTCCCAGCAGCCGTCGTCAAACTTGTAATCAGCCTGGTAAATGAGGCGTTCATCCGTCCAGGTTTTACCCTGATCGTAGCTTTTTTTGGTACGAATGGCAAATCTTTTAGTCGTGTCCCAACTGCCGTTAATTTTATGAGGGCGCGGATTATAAGAAGCCAGCAAAGAATGATCTTTTAATTCCAGAATTTCCGGGACAGACATACTGACACCGGGCACAGCTGCAGCAATGGTAAACGGATTAAGCCAGGTTTTACCCAGATCCTTGCTGACAGTACATTCCACATTGCCACTGCTTTCATAAACGCAGAGTAAGTTGCCGTTGCTGAGTTGGATCATCCGGGCATAATCTGCGCTCTTGTCTCCTGCTAAAGGAGCTACTTGCTTCAAAGAGGATTGATCCCAGACTACTTCTTTTACAGGTGAATTTTTGCCAACAGCAGATTGAAGCTGCCCCAGGACAAATCCCGGGGCAAGCATCAAAAATATTAACCAAACTTTTATTGTTTTCACATTACCGGTTGTTTGGTTGTTGAATTACTTTGCTGCAAACTTATCTTCCAGCATTTTCATAAAATAGCCGCCAACTACACTCCTTGCCTGGAAACCAACCATCTTGCCGGTAGTAGTTTCGTGCCAATCGCTGATTGGAACGCGGGATGGTGTTTCCTCTGCATATTTAAGCACCGGGTTAATAAGCGCTTCAAAATCTTTTCTATTGTTGGTTAAACATGCTGTCCATAAAACCCAGTCGGATTTGGTATAACTACGCCTGCTGTCCAGCGGCAAGCCATACTCGTTTTGTTTAGTTAGATAGAATTTAACCTCTTTATCGTAAACCGATTCCGGGAATAAATGCAGCCCTAAAACCTTATCCCAAACCATATTGTATTTTTCGCTCCAGGTGTTTTTATCGTTAAAGGTCAAGGCATAATGGTCGCCTGCATCAGCGAGGTTCATCCATTTAGGTACCATTTCTTTTACACTATTGCGATATTTTTCGGCAGTCGCTTTATCGCCCATCATGTCAGCCAGCATGGCGTAGCTTCCCAATCCTTCAATCGCTTTCACTGATAAATTCGCATTTCGTGCCAGGTGGCCTGCAAAGTCATCGGTACAAAGCTGGTTTGCGGGATCAAAACCTTCTTTGTTTAAGTACTCGGCCCAGGTTGTTAAAGTTTTCCAGTGTTTTTTGGCGTAATCGGCATTGCCTTCTGCTTTAGCTATCGCTGCTGTCAGGATCAGCATATTACCGGATTCTTCAACCGGCATACCTTCGCCGTAAGTCTGGCCGTTGGCTACAGGATAAGTACCCAGATCATGCGCGGCATAAGGCTGGGTATAGATACCGCTTTCACTAAAATAAAATATACCGTTCAGCATACCTTTCATCAGTTCCGGATTGTAAAGGAGATACAGCGGTGCAGACGGATAAGTTACATCTACAGTATTGATAAAACCACCGCTAAAATTCTCTTTTGAGAGGAACAAAATCTCACCCTGCGGGCTTTTAACCAATTTGTGAGCCGAAATACTTTGGCGATAACCGATTGCACAAAGCTTTGCATAGTTCTCGCCACCAGCTTTTACTGCCTTGTTTTGCATACTTTCATTAAAAGTTTTACACTTTTCTATGATCGTTTTATAGTCTTTTGCGGCAGCGGTCAGTTCCGTTTCAATTGTTTTTGAAGGATCCAACTTCCACCAGGCTTTTAAATTCTGCTGAAAGTATTGGATCGCTTCCAAATCATCATAACCCAGCAGTATGAACTGCTCTTTAGGCTGGCTGCCCACACTTCCAAGTGATATGGTCGTGTTCAGTACCAAATGCTTGCCATCCTTCATATTAACGGTGGGTGTTTTTTGTGAAAAGCTGTTCATCGCATTAGCTGAAGACGTAACGTACTGATTGCTGCCATAGGTTTTAGGTACGGCTACATACATATAACCCCAGTCGATACGACGATCATCGCCTTTTGATTGTAGTACCGGCTGTTCAACCGTTCCGGCTTTAAGCATAGACAACGTGGCGGTGGCAAGCTTTTGCGTCGTAACAGGTTGTGAAGGCAGGTTGACTGCAATATCTGTTGAAGCGCCAAAATAAACCTGTACCTGATGCGCTTTGCCATCGTTTGATTTTACTTTGTAACTAATATAAGAAACCGGGCGCGAAAGCAGATCAAGGTCTTGCATCAGCAAAGGTGAAGTAAAGGTCAGCGTAAGATTTATCTTTCCGGCTGTAAAATTATACATCGTTTGCGTAGCATTCAGGTTTACGCTATTCTGATCAGCCAGCAGAATTTTAGCTTGCGGAAAAGGTAAAACTGTTTCCGTTGCCAAGCCTACGTCAACCAATGAACCACCGCCTGTGTCTTCACAATGGATGGCCAGTACGTTCTTACCTACCTTTAACTTTTGTTTAGCCTCATTACTGATCGGAAAGTAGTCCAACTTACCTTGTACACCTACTTTATTGTAAATTTTCTCACCGTTCAAATAAACCTCGGCGTTGTCATCATGGCTTACTTTTAGATACAACTTCCGGTCATTCAGCTTATTTAATGTAAAGCTTCTTCTAACCCATATATTGGGTGTTCTCCATTGAGTTCTGTTCAACCTGCTGTTATTGCCGAATGAGCCGTTCCCGGTTTTCCAGGCGGCATCATCAAAATTCATTTTTTCCCAACCGTCGGCAGGCTTGGTTTCGGTGTATTTAGCTTCGTAAGTACTTTCATCCGCAGCCGGGATCACCGTATCATAAGATTTATCTTCAGCTCCCATAAAACGGTAAATGGTTCCATCAACTTTTATCATTCCGGTTAGAGATTGGTTAGTGCCTGTCCAATGTTTAGTTGTTGATCCGGCCAGTTTATCTGTATTAGACCAAATACTAAAATAGGTGTCGTGGTTAATAAGCGGATAGGAAGGTGCCCGAAACCCCTGAGCAGTTACTGTTAAATGTTGTACCCAGGTTAAGATGAGAAGAAGTATTGTTTTTTTCATTTTCATAAATGTTACTGTTGTATTGCTAAAACCAATTGTGTAATGCTTCTTTTAGCCTGTAAAAGTTTGTGTATATTAATTTATTAAATAGTTTGCTATCTTAAATTTTAAAAAGCTTAATGGTTTTTATAGGGTAAAAGAAGTATTTTGATTTCAATTATTTGCTGTTATTCGTATTTATTCTGTTACCGGGAATGCCGAAATCCTTAACCTTGCGCCGCCCATTGGCACCAAAGTAAGTTCTGATACTGGCTGATCACTTTTTACCGGGCTTTGCGGTAATATGCCGCACAGCCCGTATTTGTCTATTGTCCACTCCGGCAAACTTTTGCCTTTTACTTTTAATTCGATTGGAGCATTAGCATTTGTGAAAGGGTTATCATCTTTTGGCCAGGCACGACGAATTACCTCGATAGAATTTTCCGGATGCTTTTCATCGATCAGCAAGCCGTAGTTCCATGCAGAAGCAGGCTGAATTTCAAACGAAGGCCATTTCTGCGGATCGGCACCTGGCTGCCAGCGTGAATCGCCGATGGCCGTTGCTTTGCTGTCTTTCCCGATATAATTCTCGGCAATTTTCAACGAATAAGTAAGCGGACCATAGTTGACGCTGACACTGTTTTTATTTTCATTCCATTGGCGAACTTTTAATTGCATCGGCAACTGCAATGTTACTTTATCGCCATTCTTCCAGGTATTTGCCAACCGGATATAATCGCCGTTTGCGGTATTGACGTTGATAGCGCGTCCGTTCACTTTAACCGTAGCATTTTTGCACCAGGAAGGTATCCGCAGGTATAATGGAAAGCTAGTTGTTTTGCTGGTATTAACGGTAAAACTAATTTGGTCTTCAAAAGGATATTTGGTTGTTTCCTTTACCACTACGGATGCACCGTTACCCACTTTGGCTTTTACTTCTCCTTCTGTGTAAAACTGGGCTACCAATCCATTGTCGGGCGTAGCCATCCAGCTATTTTCAGCATAATACACCCATCCGGCGGCATGGTTGTGCTGGCAGCAGCGGCTGCTAAAGGGGTTCATCATTAAAAACGGCCCTTCGTTATTGATACCCGGACTATGGTTTTTGCTGTCGCTAACTACCATATTAGGTGCGGTAAGATAACGGAGCGATTTGTAGTCGGGCATAAAAGCTGCGGAAAAAGTATTAAAAGCTACATCTTCACAGTTTTCTGCCCAAAAACGATCGCCGGTATCACCCAGCAGCATTTCGTCTGAGGTCATTTGCTCAACCATGCCACAGGTTTCTACGGCCTGCCGCGGGTCATCGTATCCTTTTCTGGCATTTTCATCCGCGCCAAACATGCCGCCCGGCACCTGGCCATATATGTTGCGCACCAATTTAAAGTCATTGTAAGTTGCATTCAGATCATCTGCTTTATGGCTTTGTAAATAAAAGGTTGCGGGTTCCCGGAAACATTCTGCAATATTTACATTATGCCAGTTGGGGAGGTTATTTGCCTGGCGCCAGTTGGCCGTGTTTTGGTCTATCTTTGTTGCCAGGTCAAGCAGCCATTTATCTCCGGTACGGTTATACAACCAGTAAACACTCAGCAGGTTGTCACCGCCTCTGCTGTTTTCCCAGTAATCCTTTAAAAATTTACTATCGGGTACAGCCAATTCGTATTTGAAATAGCGGGTCATGAAAGGAATAACCCGGGGATCTTTGGAATATTCGTAATATGATTGCAGACACCAAAGCATAGGCATATTAGTCCACAGATCGCGGTTGCCTTTATGTTCAACTGCCGGGCCGAAATCGCCGTTCTCACGCTGGTTGTTTAGTACGGCATCAATCCAGAATTTAGCTTCGCCGATCATTTTTTTATCATTAAGCATATACCCGATATCAGCATAGCCCTTTAACCAATAAGGCAATTCTTCCCAGCCATATTTGCCTTTGCCCTCTTTGTTCAGCCAGGCATTGTCTGTTCTGGAAAGCCAAATACTGATCTCGCCCAAATTTCCGGTAAGGCCATCCCGCTGCAGTTCCAATGACTTTTTCAGCCAGCCACCGGCGTTGATGCTTCCAACAGGCAGTTTGATAAAGAACCCTTTTTGTAAAGGGGCACGGTTGTTTATATAAAAAGCATTGCTTTGCTGGTTATTTACTTTTGCTACCGTGGTTGCTTTAACATTACTTTGAGCGGTTGCAGTATATTGGCATGGCCATACTAAAACTGCTGTTAAGCAAAGCACTTTGTTGATATTTTTAAAAAGCATTTTAGAGTTTGTTTAATTTGTACCTGAAAAAATAATAATGCTTCTTTTACCTCTATAATTTTTATGTTTATATCTTATACCAAAAGCATATAAAAATTACTATTTTTTATGTTGTAAAAGAAGCATGTAAAAATATTGACCTTTTTTAAAAATGCTGTTAACTGGTATTTATTGTTTTACCAATGCCGGATCATATAATTTAACATTAGCATTATGCAACATTTCAATGGGCATCTTGATAACTTTCCGGTCATAGGTCATAAAACCGTTTACTTCTCCTTCCACATCTGTTGTTTGCGTATAAACAGCGGCCGATAGTCCCGCCTTGATCAGGTCCTGTAACCGGTCTGTAAAAGTAGCATACGTTTTAAACATATCTTCCCCGTTTTTAAAGTTCTGGTAGCCCCAATTCTTTTTGTCTTGCCATACGTGGCCATCCACCGGCCAGCCTAATCCGCCAAACTCGCCCAGTACAACGGCTTCTGTTTTGCCAAAGATTTCCGGACGTGGCATAGCCGGATGAGGATAATTATGCAGGTCAACAATGTTTCCGGTAGCATAAAAATTGCCGCCGCTGGCACTGTTCACCAATCTCGAAGGGTCTTTTTTCATCGTCCATTCCGTAATTTCTACTGTTTTAAATTGCCCCCAGGCTTCATTAAAAGGTGTCCAAACGATGATGCAGGGATAATTATATAACGAATTAATAATGGCATTCCACTCCTTACGGTAATATTGTTCCGATTCCGGTGTCCGCGGTTTATCAGTAGCACGATCCAGCACGCCTGGCCGGTTCTCCCAGTGATTACCTAAATCACCGCTGGGCATGTCCTGCCACAATAGCATTCCTGTTTTGTCGCAATACGTATAGTAACGTGCCGGCTCTACTTTGATGTGTTTACGGATCAGGTTGAACCCCATTGCTTTTAACTTGTCAATATCAAACTTTAACGCTTCTTCAGTTGGCGGCGTATATAAGCCATCCGGCCACCAGCCCTGGTCGAGCGGGCCGTACTCGAATACAAACTTGTTGTTCAGCATCATACGCTGCACACCATTGGCATCAGGGGCAAGGGAAATTTTGCGCATCGCAAAATAGCTTTTTACTTCGTCCAACGTTTTGTTGTTTCGAATAACATCAATAGTTAAATTATACAGAAAAGGATCGGTTGTTGACCAAAGCTTCTGATTTTTAATATCCAAAACAGCCGTTTCGCCTGCCTGGACAACTTTTTCATCTACCTGGTTTTGGCCATCAAACGCAGTGATCTTTAATCGATCGCCTGGTTGCGTATTGGCTACGTCAGCCGTAAAGGTTAAGGTATGCTGATCGATATTGGGCGTTTGTTTAGTGGATTCGATATGTGTTTTAGGTACACCTTCCAGCCAAACGGTTTGCCAGATACCGGTAACCGGTGTGTACCAGATACCTTGAGGCTTTTTTAGCTGCTTGCCGCGTGGCTGCGGGCCGTCGTCTGTCGGGTCCCAAACGCGTATTTTGATTTCCTGCTTTGCGCCGCTTTTCAGGTAAGACGTAATATTAAAGGTAAAAGGATCAAAACCACCTTCGTGTACACCTGCGCTTCTGCCGTTGATAAACACTTCTGTTTGCCAATCAACCGCGCCAAAATGTAGTAGGATTTCTTTATTCCTTAAATTCTTTGCTACGCTGACCGTATTTTTATACCACAAAATACTGTCTTTGCCAACCGTTTTACCCACACCCGAAAGAGCAGACTCTACCGCAAATGGCACCAGGATCTTACCGGTATAAACAGCAGGTTCATTCTGTGTTCTGGGTGTAATACTGTAACTCCACAAGCCATTCAGGTTTTGCCAGTTGCCGCGAACCATCTGCGGCCGCGGATATTCAGGCAGCGGTGCTTTTGGGTCAACTTTTTCTGCCCAAGGCGTAATGATTTTGTCTTTGATCAGATGCCAGGACTGTTGCTGGGCATTTGCTGAAAAGCAAACAAAGAGGGATAACAGAATGTTAAGGAAAACTTTTTTCATCAGGATGTGCCTTTTTGAGTTCATTTCTTAAAAATGATCATGCTTCTTTTATGCATGTAAAAATGGTAAGGTGAAGTAATAGCAAGCAACAGTATAATTTTTATGCAGTAAAAGAAGCATGAAAACTATTTGGAACCTAAAAACTACGGGTTTTAATTCAAATGAATAATATATATTTTGAAGGATTATTATTCAGCGTAAGAGAAACTAAAATGTAAAAAGGGCCATCTTTGAAAGATGGCCCTGGCAATAATTTTTAAAACGTTAACTTTTGTACAGGGGATAAAATCATGTCTTCCACACCTGAGATCTTAATTCCGATTCGGGCAAAAATATAGTTTTGAGTTGGGCTGATGCTTGGAATATTCACGCTAAGCACTAAATTGTTTAAACTGGTTAGGGATGAAGCCCCGGCTAAATCAGTTGCGGCAATATTATCTGCCCCGGAAACAAATTGAGTTTTGTTGATATATAAAGTCACCCGGTCAATTCCTTTGGCATTGGCATCATTGATCACTTTCTCTATATTAAATGTGGCTGATACTTTTCCGCCCGCGGCAGTTATCATCTGGTTCCGCACCATATAATAAGGGGTAACCTCAACATCCATTGTTTGGCTTCCGCTTACAGTAATTACAACCGTGTCCCTTTGATTATTGCTAAGCTCTTTCCATCTGAAAGGTCCTTGGCCGGGAGGAATGGTAAACTTATAATTTCCGTCAAAAAGAAGGGTTGAATAAGAACCGTCCTGATCGAAAGTGCCGCTGATAGGCCCTATTTTACCAAAACCTGGCTGGTAAAGCTGGAAGGGAACTTGGTTATATTCAACTCCTATAGGGTCACCTTTGTACACTAAGTGTCCGTTTAAAGTGGATGAAGGGGTTTTATAATTATCTTTTTTACAAGACGATGCTGCCAGTACCAGCACCAATATCATTAAATGAAATTTAATTTTCATAAGTTTTAAGTAATAAGTAAAGACTTATTGATTGGGTTGTCTAACAATTTTAGGGTTTGATGCTATAATATTGTCCGAAATCTGGGAATAATAATTTCCAAACTGGAACCTGTTGGCACCGGTAACTGGGCCTGGCAGAACTTCTTTAAACAGCCATTTACCATCATTAGGATTGCCTGGGTTATAGTATTTATAAGGCCATAACCCATAAGGCTGCGTGTTTCTTTTTGTAGCCAAACCAATATTGCTTACCAAATCTGTAACGGACATGTTATTTCCGTCCCAAACAATATGCGCCAATCTCCATCTTTTCATATCAAATAACGTATGGCCTTCAAAAGCAAGTTCAACGCGGCGTTCATGAACTATTTTATCAAATGTCAAAGCAGTTAGCGGAATTATTAAACCTGCACGGGCCCTAACTTGGTTAATATAGCCAAGTGCGGCACCAGTATTGCCCAATTCAAAAGAAGCTTCAGCAGCATTTAATAAAACCTCTCCATAACGATAGCGGACAAACGCTACATCACTGCCACGGCCACGACGGCCTGAACCAACTGTCGGGTCTAAAAACTTCCTGATATAAAAACCAGTTTGTGTTCTTAGTTCTTGGCCGTTTACAATTCCATCTTTGCCCACAACTTGTATAGCTGTGGATGTACCTGGTAATGTTTGTAAACGCACAGCATCATCACTGCTCACAATGCTTCCGTTAGCCAACTGGTAGCCTGCATACACATCCGTTCTTTTACCTTTAAACAAACCATTGAGCAATAGAACAGTGCCCGCAAGCCTGGCATCTCTTCCGGCAAAAATATCAAGCTGGTTAGTATAATAAATGGGATTACCCGAAGCATCTTTAGTTGCCATCGGTGCATAGGTATTGTCTAATTTTTCAAATGCCTCAACCAAATTTAAAGAGGGATCTAAACGGCCGGCATCCAAGCCTTCATCTGAGATTGAAAAAGGCTGGTTGTTGGTGGTAAAAGCATGTGTTTTACCTCCATTAGCTTTAAAATCTTCAATAAATATGGATTCCTGGTTAACACTGCTCTTGTCTAAAAAGATAGCGGCAAAATTATCGGAAAGATCAGGCAGGACTTTATACAACTGGTAACCCCCGGCAGAACCGTTGATGATAGCTTGTGCTGCGGTTAATGCCTTGGTATAATAACCTGTAGCCATACTTACTGGAATGCCAACTTCGCCTCCAGGAAGGAAAACCTGTGGTGTAGTGGCACCATATTTAGCTATAGAGCCTGCATACAATGCTGCCCGGGCTTCCATGGCTAATGCAGCAGCTACAGTTGCCCTTGATTTTTCATTGGGATCCGCAGGCAAAGATGCTTTAATTGCTTCGGCCTCGCTGATCACAAAATCATAAATATCAGATTCTTTTGCACGGGGTTTTTGAAGATTGGCAACACTACCAGAATAATCATACTGCAAAGGATCAGTAATCAATGGGACACCGCCCATCCTTTTAACCAATTCAAAATAATAATTTGCCCTTAAAAAACGTGCTTCAGCTATAAACCTGCTTTTATCTGTCTCTTTAAGTGCGGTTGCCGCAGTAGCCCGCTGAATGAAAAGGTTCAGGTCACGGATGTATCCATAATCCCAAATTCCCCATTCACCGTAACCCCATCCTGTTCGCTGCACAATAAAGTAACTACCGTTTTCAGAAGGGAAAGATTCACTGAAATCTGCAAAGGTTCTCCAACCAGGTTCATTGACATTATTTGTATAATCAAACGGATTATTATCTCTTGGAACTGGATATCCGTCCAGACTTGAAAAATCCCTTTGCCGGTTATACAGATCACCCAATATGGATAAAACTAATGATGGGTCTGAAAATGCCAATTCGGTAGGTATTACCTGCGTAGGCGGAACATCTAAAAACGAACTGTCCTTTTTGCACGATCCTGCACTTATCAGGATAGCAAACATGGTTATTGATAATATTTTTTTCATTGAATTTAATCTTGAGGAATTAATTAAAAAGTTAAATTAACACCAAAGTTAACCACCTTGCTTTGCGGAAACTGAAGGCCGTTATCGTCCGTAGTTTCAGGATCAACAGAATACTGTTTAAGATTGTCAAAGGAGAAAAGGTTATACGCGTTTACATAAAATCTTGCCCTTTTGATCTTTGCCTTACTTAAAAGAGCCGTCGGCAAACTATATCCTAATTGTAAAGTCCTTACCCTTACGTAGCGGACACTATGCAGCCAAAAAGATGAATTGTTTTGTCCGTTAAGGGAATAATCACTATAGCCAAAGCCAGGATTGATCCTGTTTGCAGGATATTTGCCAGGAATCCATGGACTGTTTACATCATAAAGATCTGCATGATGCCACCTGTCTTCAAAAATGGTATTTAAATTTCCGTTGTTCTGAAAGGCCCATCTGGTTTCATAGTTTTGAAACCAAGTATATCCTGCACCACCAGAGAAATCAGCCTGGAAGTCAAACCCTTTATAGGCTGCCCCTAAAGTGAATCCAAAGTTGATATTTGGCTGTCTGCCATAACCAAACCCTATAGGCCGTTCGTCATACTGGTCTATTTTACCATCACCGTTTTGGTCTTTATAAATTAAATCACCGGGTAACAAAGTACGATTGCCTTTGCCATCATTATTGATCTTATAGTTATTAATCTGTTCTTGTGAAGTAAACTGGCCTATAACTTGGTAACCCCAATCTATATTTGCATACCTGTTTTCTATTGAATTGCGATACTGATCCAGTGAATTATTGAATAGGGGATTATATGTATTTAAAAATTTGGATCGCGAATAAGATACATTGCCTCCTACATTGAAGCTCACTTTACCAATTTTGTTATTGTAAGTTAAGGATATTTCTTCACCCTGTTGCGCATCACTGTTGGCATTTTCCTGTGGCAAACCGTAGCCAATTTCTGTAGGTACAATTACATCGTTTCTATTACCCAGTAAACCAGTGCGTTTCCTGTAAAAATAATCTACTGTTCCGTTTAATTTACTATTTAACAAACTAAAATCAGCCCCTACATCGGTTATTACACTTTTTGCCCACGAAACCCGTGTAACCGGTATTCCTTTATCACGGGATACAGTAATTGCATTGCCATCTAAAACAGAAACCCCCTGGTTGTAATTATATCCTGGAAGATAGGCATAGGGAGCAACAATAGGGCCGTGGTTGGGATCGTAAGGATTTCGATCATCCCCTAATACACCATAAGACCCTCTAAATTTCAGATCACTAAGAAAGCTATGGTCCCCCAGAAGATTTTTCATGAAACCTTCTTCCGTGATCCTCCATCCTGCTGAAAAACCCGGGAAATACCCTACACGTCTGTCAGGAGCAAAGAGGTAGGATGCATCCCTTCTGGCCGAAGCTTCAAGATAATATTTATTTGCATAATTGTAATTTATCCTTCCGATATAACCAATGCGTGTTTGGGTATCATCACTATCCTGGTATTGATCTGCAGTAGGGAAATAGATGAGCGGCAGGTTATTGGAGATCGGGGAAGCATGGATCCAATTGCGTAAATGGTGTAACTGAATCCTTTCTGCAACTAATGTAGCACCTATAGTATGTTTTCCAAACGTATTATTATAGTTCAACTGTCCCTGGAAAGTTGTGTTAATATCTTTTATTTGTTCGCGCTCCCTCCATGGGTTAGTACTGCCCCCCGTAACATCATAAGTATTTGTAGCAGGCCTATAAGTATAGGCATTGTATGTATATTCGTTGTTGTTCAACAAATAATCAGCAAAATAATAAGAGTACACAGCCCTTGCTGTCAAACCCTTAACACCCGGAATCTGATACTCGGCATTGAAATTTGTTTGTACTACACGCCAATCACTACGGTACTTTCCCGAAAGTTTCTCATTTAAAAAGGCATAATTTGATTCGGTATGCCCGATATCATTTAAATAAGCTGGATTATCATTGGCATAAGGTCTTTCCAAAGGAGTATTCCTTAGCACAGCAAACCTTGCTAAAAAATAATCATCCTGGCCTGGTACACCAGGATTTTCCCTGCTCTCAATCCTTCCGTTAATATTCATACCAACCTTAAGACCATTAGCTACTATAGCAGAAATATTCGATTGGATATTTGAGCGGTTAAATAAATACTCTTTACCTAACTGCGAATTCTGGTATAAGTTAGTTCCGGAAACATAATAATTAATCTTATCGGTACCACCTGTAAAATTGACATTGACAGAATTTTGAGGAGCGTTATTATTGCTATTTAGAACATAATCTCTCCAGTTAAAACTTCTGTAGGCCGGATCAGTACCTGCTTTGTATTTGTCCAATTCAGACTGAGTGATACTTGTTTTACCGTCAGTATTTACTTGAGCTTCGGCCCTGTAGCGCATATAATCGTAAGAATTAGTGAGCACATTAGGAAACCTGAACCAGTTTTGAAAACCTGCATAAGCATCAACATTTATCCGACTTTCGCCTGAACCTTTTTTAGTGGTTACTACTACTACTCCATTAGCTGCACGCACACCATATATAGCAGCCGATGCATCCTTTAAAACAGTAATACTTTCCACATCATTCGGGGCCAAATTGTTAAACTGGCCTTCATCCTGTTGAATCCCATCTATTACATACAAAGGTTGCCCCATATTACGGATTTGAATGCTGGCACTTGCGCCCGGTCGGCCCTCAGCCATTCTAAACGTTACCCCCGGTATTTTACCTGCCAAACCTGAACTTACGGTAGCGCCCGCATGCACACGGTCTAAATCTTTACTGGTAACGCTTGAAATTGCCCCGGTTATAGATTCCCTTTTCTGTGTACCGTAACCCGTTACCACAACTTCCTGTAAGGTTGAGTTTTTAGCCACTAATTTTACATTGATAATATTTCGGCCGTTTACAGGTATCTCCTGGCTGTTAAAGCCAATGTAAGTAAACAGCAGTACACTCGTGGCATCGGTTACAGTGATTTTAAATTTACCGAGGGCATCCGTTGAGGTTCCAATCGTAGTGTTGTTGATCTTAACGCCTACACCTACCAATGTTTCGCCTTTATCGTCTGTTACCGTACCACTAACCGTAAGCTTGGTTTGAGCAAATACCGAGGCCGACATGAGCAGGTAAGCTACCAAGGAAAAAATGATCAAGGTTAATTTTGGGCTTCCTTTACCTTGTGGTTTTTGCAAGCGGAGATACTCCTCTTGCTCAAGAAGTAAAAATTTTCTCATAAATAATTTATAAATGGTTAAGTTTTGATTTAAAAGTGTAAAATCAACACTTCTTAAATCTGACTGTAAAGAAAAAACATTTTAACTGATCTTTTTAACCAAATCCTATCAATAATTAGTTAATTTGTATCATTTTATTTAATGTGAAATATGCTTCTTTTAACTCAATAAAATTAATAATAGGTGTGGGGATTGGGATATAAGACCTAAGAGTGAAACAGCCGACTATTAGACATGAACTATAAAAAACTGTTACTGTATTTTATGTGATAAAAGAGGTATGGGAAGTAGAGGTAACATTTAAAATGTACTGCAAACCTGCTTGAAATTAAGCTTTTGCATCTTTTTTTTATTGATCGTCCCGTTTAACTTTTGTAATGCTACAATGTGAACACTGGAAAAACCAAATGGTGTCATTAATACATTTAAAAATTATGACCTGTTTAAAAAGTTAAGAATAGGCAGCATTAAATCTTATCAAAAAAATATTGGATGCTATTGGGCAGAACCTGAACCAGCACAGGCTACCCGCTTATCCAATTATATAATGGTATGCTGCCATTAAACAAACTTGTTAATGAATTTAATATTTTTCATTCAATTTGCCGTTGTGTAAATATCGTGTATTGAGTACTCTTAATTTGATAAGTGATATAAGAGCTAACAAGTTGATAAACAAAATTTTTGAACTTATGAAAACAACTATACTTTTAGTAGACGATAATCCCGAATTAACTAATTTTATTTCGGATAATTTGAGCGATACTTATACTATAAATAAAGCACTGAATGGGCAGGAAGCACTACAAATTATTGAAATAAAGGATTTACAACTGGTTATTGCCAATGTAATAACGCCGGGAATTGACGGTTTTGAACTTTGTAAAAAAATAAAAAGCAACTTTTATTATAGCCATATACCTATTGTCCTGCTTTCTGGCAAACATGCTTTGCAAAGTAAAATTAAAGGTTTGGAGGCTGGTGCGGACGCTTACATTGAAAAACCGTTTTCACCCAAGTATTTACAAGTCCTGATAGCCAACCTGCTAATCAATCGTAGAAAGATCAAAGAACACTTTGCAAATTCATTTGCAACCAATATGAACGGTATGGCTTACTCCAGGCACGACGAAACTTTTCTGGATAAGCTGAACGCGATCATCAATAACAACATTGAAAACCCTAAGCTGGACGTGGAACTGATTGCCAAAGTCATGAATATCAGTAGGCCTACCTTGTTCAGGAAAATAAAGGTGATGTCTAACCTAAGCATCAATGAACTGATTAACATCTCCCGCCTTAAAGCTGCTGCAAAACTACTGGAAAGCCACAACTATAAGATTCTCGAAGTGGCCATTAGGGTTGGCTATAGCTCGCAGTCAGCGTTGGGGCGCAGCTTTTTAAAACAGTTTGGCATTACACCGCGGCAATACCAGCAAAAAAACAGGCAGAAAGTTTAGAAGTGGATGAGGGGCGTGAGGGGCGGGGGGCATTATCTATATAAGCCTAGCAATAAACGCACTGATTTTTAGCCGATAAAAGAAGTATCGAAACCCATTTAATTTAAAAGCAGGAATTGGTTTGAAAATTTTAATTTCATTGCAGTATTCCCTTTGAATTCTTTCTTGAATTAATACTGCTTTTATAATGATTAAAATTACGGTGTGCTGTACTAATTTAACAAGTTTAGGGGCATAAAAGAAGTATTATAAAACCCTAATGCATGTAATAACGCTGGTAAAACACATTCCGATTTTAGAAAAAGTCAATCACAATTAATCCTTTTAGCAATATTAGTTATGTTTACGGTTCAAAATTTACCGGTTTTTGATCTGATTTTGACCTGGCCAAGCATTTAATTACACTACATAATGAATAAGAAAAATTATCTTACCTTAACACTTTTTGCGTTGATGCCAATGCTGCTGTGCGCGCAGAAATGGGAGCCGAAACAAGCGGTTTTAATGACCAAGTACGCCAGGGATGTAAACCCGGACAAAGTACTGCCCGAATATCCGCGCCCGCAATTGGTCCGTAGTAAATGGCTGAACTTAAACGGCCTGTGGCAATTTCAACCGGGAAATAGTGCCGCAGAAGCTGTGCCCTCAGGAAACCTGTCGCGCACTATTCTGGTTCCTTTTCCGGTAGAATCCGCTTTATCAGGCGTAAAAGAGCATCACGACCGGCTTTGGTACAGAAGAAAATTTAAAGTTCCGGCCAACTGGAACGGGCAACATATCCTGTTGCATTTTGGTGCGGTTGATTATGAATCGGAAGTATATATTAACGGTAAAAGCCTGGGCGTTCACCAAGGCGGTTATGATCCTTTTAGTTTTGATATTACACCTTATATTAAAGGCACCGGGGAACAAGTAATCACCGTTCGTGTTTTTGACCCTACTGATGCAGGCGGGTTTCCAAGAGGTAAACAAACTTTAAAACCGCAAGGTATTATGTACACTTCGGTAACCGGCATCTGGCAAACAGTATGGCTGGAACCGGTTGCCAAAACCAGTATCGATAATATCAAGATTATACCTGATATTGATCAATCAGTTGTTAAACTGACGGTAAACACGACAGGAATGGCTGCCGGAACCAGCATCTCCGTTAAAGTAAAAGACGGCGCCAGGGTGATAAAAACAGTGTCGGCAAAAGCAAATCAGGAGGTTTCTGTTCCGGTTGCCGGTGCCAGGCTTTGGTCTCCGGATAGTCCTTTTTTGTACAATCTGGATGTAACCCTGGTAAAAGGAAGCACTACGCTCGACGCGGTTTCCAGCTATTTTGGGATGCGGAAGATTTCTGTGGAAAATGAAGACGGCTACAAGAAACTATTTTTAAACAATAAATTTTTGTTTGAGATCGGGCCTCTGGATCAGGGCTTTTGGCCTGATGGCGGCTATACTGCGCCAACCGACGAAGCACTGAAATATGATCTGGAAATGATCAAAAAATTTGGTTTCAACATGGTGCGTAAGCATATCAAAGTAGAGCCATACCGCTGGTATTACTGGGCCGACAAACTTGGTTTGATGGTTTGGCAGGATATGCCTTCACCTAACTCTTACACAGAGCACACACCTCCTGTGGATACCGCAGCATTCAAATCCCAATTGACTAAGCTGGTAAAAACACATTGGAATTCCCCTTCTATTGTGATGTGGGTGGTTTTTAATGAAGGCCAGGCGCAGCACAATACACCGCAACTGGTGGGTATGGTTAAGCAATTAGACCCATCCCGTTTAGTGAACCAGGCCAGCGGCGGCGGTCATTTCGGCGTAGGCGATGTTTTGGATATTCATTCTTACCCGCCGCCTGCCGTACCCAATAAAAGTGCTACACAAGCGCTTGCCTGCGGCGAATACGGCGGTATCGGTTACATCATACCCGGCCATATTTGGAAATCAGGCCCGACTTATATCATGATGAACAATGTAAACGATTATACCAATTTGTATGATGAATTCACAAACGACCTGGCTATTTTCAGAACCAACAACGGTTTGAGTGCGGCAGTTTATACTGAAATAACAGATGTTGAAGTAGAATTGAATGGCTTACTGACTTATGACCGCGCGGTAATTAAAGGGCCAGTAGAAAAGATCAGGGCTTCCAATATGAATGCGGTCAATAAAAAGATTTTCCTGACAGAAATATTACCAACCTCGCAGAAAGAAGCAAGAACCTGGAAATATACGTTAGATAAACCAGATTCAACTAAATGGTTTATTGCCGGTTTTAATGATGCTGCATGGAAATCTGGGCTGGCAGGTTTTGGTACAGAAGGAACGCCGGGTGCCGTAAACCGTACCACCTGGAACACACACAACATTTGGTTGCGCCAGGAATTCACTTTGGGTGATCTGTCCAAAATCGATATGAACAATTTGAAGCTGTATATCCACCATGATGATGAGTGCGAAGTTTACATCAACGGCGTGAAAGCAGCAGCAATTGGCGGAGCAACTTCCGGCTACGCCGTAGTAGCGATAAATGAAGCCGGCAGAAAGGCATTAGTGTCAAACGGTAAAAATACCCTGGCTATTCACTGCCACCAGGGCGGCGGCGGCCAATATATTGATGCCGGTCTTTCGCTGATGAGCTTTGATCGTCCGGTTTCTTATACGCCTGCAAAGAACTAAGGGCATCTCTAAAAACGCTCCTTTAATTCCTCTCCAATGGAGAGGAATTAAAGGTGAGGCCAAACAAATAATACGGGTTTTTAGAGATGCCCCTAAGCTATTTTTATGATTTAGATTAGGAAGAACAGTATTTGCCAGTTTCAATCTCATACTGTTTTTAGGCAGGTAAAAAAAGTATTTTAATGGTTCAACCCTTTAGAAAGTGATCAAGGGATCACTTTCGGGTTTTTAGTTTCTGCAAAGCGAAATAACCGATCTTCTCCCCTTCGTCAATCCCATTTGTGATCGAAGGCATATAATGAATACCGCCGTAAAACCGGCTGATCGAAGCTTCATCAGACGCGGCTTTAAAAGATTTGAAACGGCGTACCGGAAGGCCAAACTCCACTTCGGTAGAATCGGTAAAGCTGAAATGACCGCTAAATAGTTTTGTCAGCATTACCGCAGAAGCGGTAGAAATAACGCTATGGCCACTGGTATATTCCGGAAATGGCGGCGTTTGCAGCAAGGGCATCCAGTTCTGATCGATGTATTGATTGATGTATGTTTCCGGCCTGATCACCCTGCTCCTGTACTTTTCGTCCCAGCAACTGATGAAACCATCTGCAATTACCATAGACAAGCAGGCATAAGCTTCTGCTGTCCGCACATAATCGGCATGAACTTTTTTACAAGCCAGCCGCGTAATATTGATCCAATGGCCGCCGGGCGAGATCTTTTTGGTGGCATACATGATATGGCCATTGGTATTTACTTTAAATGGGTTACAATCCCAAAAATTGGCAATGGCTTCCTGTTCCGGCGATAAGTGCTTCCCGGCATCATGAACGGCCAAAGCCAGGTGATAAAAAGGGCTTGCAGGCTTTGCAGAAAAAGTTATCGCCGGTAAAGGCTTAAATTGTTGCGCCGAATCAATTAAAAAAGGCCTGAGTTGGTTCCAGTGCGGTTCCACGGCTTTCATGTATGCGGGCGGCGTGGGTTTCCAGGAAGCTTCATCACTCAAAACATCATACTTGGACAGTGAGCGGGTTTGCTTGTATTTATCTTTTGCCGCCCATGCTAAAATACGGTCTGCCACCAGTTTCCCGTAAGCCGTAGAATTTTCATATACTTCATCAGGCATTCCGGCAGCTTTAAATTCTTCCATTAGTTTGCTTTGGAAATCCTCAATTCTTCCTTCCGAGGTTACCAATGTTTTTCCAACCAATAAGATAGCATGTGCAGCCGCCAGGGAGAAACTGTATTTTTTATTTGGATCAGGTTGAGGTATATGATCAAGGCCATGAAGTTGCCCGGCCAGGGATAGATAATGTTTATCGCCATGGAGGGCGGCTTCATATCCGGCCACACTGATGTAAGCATAAATGCGGCTGGCTACCGGCGGCGAATAAATGTCATGCAGCATTACTTCTGTAACCTCTTTTACAGCGCGGTGGATATAATCGGGGTTTTCGGTTACCTTTTCCCAGCTTTTATTTCCCTGAAATGAACAGGACGAAAGGATAAGCGTAACCAAAAACACAATACAGGATCTCTTCATAAATCAACAATAACTACTTTAGGTTTAATGGAAAAGTATAAATTTCAGCTCAAATCTAAAGCATAAAACCTGTTTTTATAAAATACTTTTTTATGGTAAGATATTATTTGAAGAATTTAAAATTTAAAAACCTGTTTTCGTTACAATAGCTTAGCCGAAAATGTTTAGACTTGCTATCTGAACAGTATTGTAAACCTGAACTGATTATTCGCCCTGGTACTTTTTTTGATTTTGAAACTAAAATTTAATGCCTGGCTCAAAATTGGCCATGCTTCTTTTACTACTATAAAACTTGTGAGGGCGGTTAGCTTTCGGCCGCCAGTAAAAAAACGTTAGAATTAAAAGATGAAGTATTTTAGCCGATAAAAGAAGTATTTGGAATATTTTTGAATAATTTACCACGCAAGCCAATTATAAAATATAACGAATTATATATTCATGTTTACGCATTTAAATAAGCAGGTTAGGCTGCTCATCATTCTTGGTGTTTTTGTGCTCGCCGGATGTACACGCAGCCAAAATCCGGATACACTTTTCAAATTGCTTACACCATCACAATCGGGTATAGATTTCAAAAACACCATTACCGAAAGCGATAGCCTAAACATCCTGAACCATCCGTATTTGTACAACGGCGCCGGTGTAGGTATCGGGGATTTCAACCATGATGGTTTGCCCGACGTGTATTTTGCCGGCAACATGGTTTCCAATAAATTATATTTGAATAAGGGTGCTTTAAGTTTTCAGGATATTACAAATGCGGCCGGGGTTGGCGGCGAAGGCCGTTGGTGTACCGGTGTTTCTGTGGTGGATATCAATGGCGATGGTTGGCCGGATATTTATGTTTGTGCCTCTTTTAATAAAGACCCGATGAAACGCCGGAACCTGTTGTACATCAACCAAAAGCTCAATAAAAACGGTATTCCTACTTTCAAAGAATCTGCAAAAGCTTATGGTATAGATGATACGGGATACAGTACACAGGCTGTTTTTTTTGATTACAACCATGACGGTTTTCTGGACATGTACCTGCTGACAAATGTTTTAGATAAAGGCACACCTGTAGCTTACCGGCCTAAAGTAGCCGATGGCAGCGCGGTGAACAATGACCGTTTATACCGGAACAATGGCAACGGTACCTTTACCAATGTAACCAAACAAGCCGGTATTTTAATGGAAGGTTTTGGGAATGCGGTTTCCATTACCGACATCAACAACGATGGCTGGCCGGACATTTATGTGGGCAATGATTTTATTTCCAATGACCTTTTATACATCAATAACAAGAACGGAACTTTTACAAACCGGGCAAACGAGTATTTTAAACACACCGGCTGGTCGGTAATGGGTTCGGATGTTGTGGATATCAACAATGATGGCCTGCCTGACTTAATATCTTTAGAAATGCTGCCGGAAGCGAACCTTAGAAAGAAAACAATGTTAATGGGCGATAATTATATCACTTACATCAACAATAAAAAATACAATTATGAACATCAATACATCCGGAACGTACTTCAACTGAACCAGGGACAAACTCCTTTGGGGCATCCGCAGTTCAGCGATGTGGCATATATGGCTGGTATTTATCAAACCGACTGGAGCTGGACACCTTTAGTAGCCGATTTTGACAATGACGGTTATCGGGATATGGTGATTACCAATGGTTATCCGCGGGATGTAACAGACCTCGACCATGCACTCTATAGCAACAGCCAGGGCAGAACAGTTACAGAAAACACTTCCCTTGCAAGCGCCGATTCTTTTCCTGTAGTTAAAACGCCTGGTTATGCCTTTAAGAACACTGGCGGATATCTGTTTAAAGACCAGTCAAAAGCTTGGGGAATCGTAAACCCTGCTTTTTCAAACGGAGGCGTTTACGCTGATCTGGACAATGACGGCGACCTCGATCTGGTCATAAATAATATTGATGAAGCAGCTTTTGTTTATGAAAATACCCTGAACAATAAAAAGGCTGTTGCAAAAGGCCATAATTTTTTGACGGTTCAATTAACCGGCGACAGTAAAAATACCGGAGGCATAGGAGCTGTTATCCGCATCTATTATCAAGGCAAACAACAGTTTTATGATCAGCAGCCATGCCGCGGTTACATGTCCACGGATGATGCAAAAGCGCATTTTGGTATCGGTTCTGCAACCATCGTAGATTCTTTACGCATCAGGTGGCCGGACGGAAAAACACAATTGCTGCAAAACGTCAAAGCTAATCAGCACCTAAATTTGTCCTATAAAAACAGCATTGGTAATTTTCCGCCGGGTATCACTTTTAATACAAACCCACTATTTCAATCCGCAGCAAACCAAACCGGGATCAGGTACAAGCACGAAGAAAAAGATGCCATTGATTATAATATCCAGCCTACTTTGCCGCACAAGCTTAGTCAGTACGGCCCTGGCATTGCCGTCGGCGATATTGATCATAATGGCTATGACGACTTTTACATAGGCGGGTCAGCAGGAAACAAAGGTGTGTTTTTTATGCAGGATAAAAACGGCAGGTTTAGTATGGACACCAAACGTTTTTTGCATGAAGATTATAAAGAGGAAGAAGATATGGGCGCCCTGCTGTTTGATGCCAACAATGACGGCTTCCCCGACCTGTATGTAGTGAGCGGCAGTTATGAGTTCCCGAAAGACCATACTTCTGCCCAGGACCGTTTGTACATCAACAACGGAAAGGGACAATTTCAACGCGACTTTGCTGCAATACCGGTTGAATACGATAACGGTTCATGCGTAAAGGCTGCGGATTTTGACCGGGATGGCGATCTTGATCTTTTCGTTGGCGGCCGTTCCGTTTCAGGCGCTTATCCTGCTGCACCTGCAAGCCATCTGTTAAGAAATGAAGGCGGCAAATTTGTAGATGTAACCAAAGAACTTTGCCCGGAAATGGAACATGCCGGCATGATCACAGATGCGTTGTGGTCTGATTTTAACCAGGACGGTTTGGTTGACTTAGTGGTAGTTGGCGAGTGGATGCCGGTTACTTTTTTTAAAAATACCGGCCGCGGATTTGAAAAAGTAAACCAGGCATCAGGCATAGAACAGCATGTAGGTTGGTGGAACAGTTTGGTTGCCGGGGATTTTAACAATGATGGCAAAATGGATTATATCGCCGGTAACCTGGGGCAGAACTCTAATTACAAAGCCTCCTTTTCCGAACCGATGACCATTATGGCAAAAGATGTGGACAATAACGGTTCCTACGACGCCATGATCTTCTGTTATATGAAAGCAGAAGATGGCAGCAACAAACCTTTTCCGATGCATACGCGTGATGATCTGATCAGCCAGTTGATTTCTACACGGAAAAAATTCCCTTCCTATAAAGCATTCGGCCGTGCCACGATGGATGATATTTGGAGTAAACAGGACAAAGAAAATGCGCTTGTTTTAAAAGCAACCGATATGAACACCAGCTTTATCGAAAATAAGGGGAACGGTAAATTTACGATCAGCCCGATGCCTTTGGCAACACAAATGGCCCCGGTTTATGGGATGGTTGCTCAGGATGTTGACCACGACGGCAATCTCGATCTGATTATGGTTGGAAATGATTTCGGAATGGAGCCTTTTACCGGCCGGCATGATGCTTTTATGGGTTTATATTTGAAAGGAAACGGTAAAGGCGGTTTTGCAAGTTCATCCATTGCCAGGAGTGGTATTTTTGTGAACGGCGATGCAAAAGGATTAGCCATTGTACATTCGGCAAAAGGAACTGACCTTTTGGTGGCTACCCAAAATCAAGACAGTTTAAAGGTTTATCAAAAAACAAAGACGGATGCGGCAGCGATCAAAAAATGGCTCAAGCTTAATCCTGATGATTTGAATGCCGAAATAACTTATAAAGACAACCGGAAAAGGAACATCGAATTTTATTATGGCTCCACTTATTTATCGCAATCATCCAGGATGTTGGAGATCGATCAGGACGTGGTAAAAATTACAATCACTAATTACCAGGGGAAGAAAAGGGAAGTTGTAAACTAAGGAAAACGTAAAGATGGATCATCTGTAAAAAACAAATTACTATTGTTAATAAAATTTATGTCTAACTCAGTAAATTTTTTCGAACTTAGGATTTGTTCCAAGTATTTTTGATGCTTCTTTTATCCCCTAAAAAACTTAATCTTGTAAGCTGAAAGCTGACTGCCGAAAGCAAGATATAACTATGAAAAAAACAGGATTAACAATATTTATCTATTTGATTGTTTTTTGTTCGGCCCAGGCACAATCCAATCAGGAAAAAGCACAGGAGTTAGTCAGGCAATACGTCAGCAATAAAATTAATCCTGTTAACAGCAATCCAATTATAAAATTTAATTCACTTGTGGTTTTAAGAAGCTCATTTGCAGATACCAAAACTTACAAATACAAGTTATACAAAGTTGACAGCCTGAAAAAAGAAGGAAGACGGATTGACGCCAGGATTGCACGTATGAAAACTACTGCAGAATTAAATCAGGCTAAAAAAGACAGTTACCGCCTTTCCAGCGAACTGACCAATACAAGTAACCAGTTAATAGATTTTATGACCAGCTATAAAGGAACACAAACCGGCTGGCTGATAAAATCAGCTTACCGTAACAAAAATGCGCAGGGCACTTTTCATAATACCCGAAAAACGTTCTATTTAAATGAAGCACTTACAAAAGTGGATTCTGTGAGATAGAAGCTAATTCCTTGCAAAAGGAAGCTTCTGGTGCATACTGTTTTTTACCTGCAAAAAATTCGTAAAAAAGACCAGCAGGAAAAAAGGTAAAACATCTTATATTTGGCGTTTAAACTTTAATAAGCCCGGGTGGCGAAATTGGTAGACGCACCACTTTGAGGGGGTGGCGTCCGAAAGGATGTAGCGGTTCGAATCCGCTTCCGGGCACTCATCTATTTTTAGATCTCCAACGCTAGTCCGTCATAAGCCAGGCGGATATTTTCAGGCAATTCAGCAGAAACATCCTGGTGTTTTCCCAAACGATGGCTGATGTGCGTAAAATAAGTCATCTCCGCCCCTATTTTTTCGGCAAAAGCAATGGCTTCATCAAAGGTAAAATGCGAAATGTGCTTTTCCTTTTGCAATCCGTTTATAACCAATATTTTACTGCCTTTTATTTTTTCGGTTTCTGTTGCCGATACTGTTTTTGCATCGGTAATATAAGTAAAGTCTTTGATGCGAAAACCAAGAACAGGCAATTTATAATGCATTACTTCGATAGGGGCCATACGGATACCTGCGGCTGTAAAAGGTTCATGACCAATTGTTTTCAGGTTGATCTGCGGGATTCCGGGATACTGATATTCACTGAAAATATAAGAGAACTCGCGCTTTAGCGCCTGCTGCACGCGGAGGCTGGCATAAACATCAATTGCAATATTCTGAAAATAATTGAACGCGCGGATATCGTCCAAACCGGCAATATGGTCTTTGTGTTCGTGTGTAAAAACCACGGCTTCCAAATGTTTTACCTTTGCCCGCAACATCTGGTAACGAAAATCCGGACCGGCATCAATCACTGCGTTTTTTCCGTTTTCTTCAATTAAAATGGAAGAACGCAAGCGCTTGTCGTGCGGGTCATCAGAAGTACAGACCACACAATTGCAAGCAATCATAGGCACGCCTTGTGAAGTTCCGGTTCCTAAAAAAGTAATGCGCACTGTAATATTTTAGATGATTTATAAGACAAACAGCAATTATTTAAGACAGAAACCCACGCTCATTTTTAGGTGATAAAAGAAGCATTTAAATTTTTTTCAACTTAATGGCATCCCTAAAACCCGTATGGTTTGTTTTGCCTCACCTTTGGTTCCTCCCAAAAGGAGAAGAAAAGGAGGGTTTTAAGGATGCCGTTACATCAACGTAAATCCACCACTTCTACACCGGGATAGTTTTTCTTGTTAAAACCAAAAATAGCATCAGAACCTTTATAGTTTGTTGCAGCGGTATTTAAAATATAAGTGTAACGGCTTCCGTTTTTATCGAAGATGGCCGCACTATAAATCACAGCTTTCGCTTTATCGATCAAAAGTTTGATCTTGAAAAATTGCTTTTTGCTGTCAACTGGTGTCAACTCTATCTGCTGGTAAATTACGCCCTGCTGCTTCACTTCGCCGGTAAATAAATACTTGTAGCCTTTTTCATAAATGGTAAAAACCTGCGCCGGGTTTAAAGACTGCGCGCTATTGTCCACATCGTTGATCTGTATCTCGTTATCTTTTTTCAGGTACGTCCATTGGGTTTTTCCGTCGCTGATGATTTCCTGACTGATGCTTCTTTTACCACCTAAAACTTCATAAATACTTACCCTGAACTTGTTTGCTTTCGGGTCGGCAATGATCGTTCCGCTTTGTTTATAGCTTTTGATGTTTTCCTGCGGATTGTCCAGCACATAACTGAAATCTGATTTAATGGCAGAAAAAGACTTGTACTTTTTACTTACTGCACTCAGGACCGCTTTTGCCTTTGGGTCTGTTTGTGCTTTAGAAACGGATACAACCGTAAACAGGGCCAGCGCGCAAACCAATATGTTTTTTAACCTCATTGATTTATTTTGAATTGATGTTAGTAATAAACTGTTCCAGCGCGTAATCATCGGGCAGCAAAACTTCGCGGGCCTTGCTTCCTTCAAACGGGCCAACAACGCCCGCCGCTTCCAACTGGTCGATAATCCGCCCGGCACGGTTATAACCTAATTTCAATTTTCGCTGGATCAAAGAAGTTGAACCTTGCTGGTGCATCACGATTAAACGTGCCGCTTCTTCAAACAAGGGGTCGCGGTCACCGGCGTCAAACTCTTTTGCGCTGCTTTCACCACCTTCCCCAACAAATTCAGGCAGCATAAATGCGGTTGGATATCCGCGCTGTTCCCCGATATAATTAGAAACCTTTTCTACTTCCGGCGTGTCCACAAAAGCACATTGCAAACGGATCAGGTCGTTTCCGGTAGATAAAAGCATGTCTCCCCTACCAATCAACTGATCAGCTCCGCCTGCATCCAAAATAGTACGCGAATCAATTTTAGACAACACCCGGAAAGCCAGACGTGCCGGAAAGTTGGCTTTGATGGTTCCGGTGATGATATTAACGGAAGGGCGTTGGGTGGCGATCACCAAATGGATGCCAACCGCACGCGCCAATTGTGCCAAACGGGCAATTGGTGTTTCCACTTCTTTTCCTGCCGTCATCATTAAATCCGCAAACTCATCCACAATCAGTACAATAAACGGTAAAAAACGGTGGCCGTCTGTCGGTACCAATCTTCGGTTTACAAATTTCTGGTTGTATTCTTTCAGGTTCCGCACCTGTGCATCTTTTAACAAATCATATCGCTGGTCCATTTCAATACAAAGCGAATTAAGTGTGTTGATCACCTTTTTTGTATCGGTAATAATGGCATCTGCTTCGTCCGGCAATTTAGCCAGGAAATGCCGCTCTATCTTTCGGAACAAAGTCAACTCTACTTTCTTCGGATCAACCAAAACAAATTTTAACTGCGAAGGATGTTTGCTGTACAAAAGGGAAATCAGGATAGAATTGATCCCAACAGACTTGCCCTGGCCAGTTGCACCAGCCACCAGCAAATGCGGCATTTTTGCAAGATCGGCAATATAGACTTCGTTGGAAATGGTTTTTCCAAGCGCAATCGGCAGATCCATGGTATTGTTCTGGAACTTTTCGGTTGCTAAAATAGAACGCATCGAAACAATTTCCGGGTGCTGGTTCGGTACTTCAATCCCAATTGTCCCTTTTCCGGGCATTGGCGCAATAATACGGATACCCAAAGCGGCCAAACTTAAAGCAATATCGTCTTCCAGGTTTTTTATTTTGGAGATACGCACGCCGGGCGCCGGTATAATTTCATATAAAGTTACCGTTGGGCCGATGGTTGCCTTGATCTTGTCGATCTCAATATTGTAATGGTTAAGCGTTTCAACAATTTTATTTTTGTTGGCTTCCAGTTCTTCGTTGTTCACCTGGATCTTGTTCAGTCCGTGGTTTTCCAGCAGGTCCAAAGTTGGTTTTTTGTAGGATGACAGATCTAAAGTCGGGTCGTACAAGCCAAACTCTTCCACCAGTTTGTTTGCGGTCATTTCCACGTTCGGTTCTTCAATTGTAAAAACCGGCTCTGGCTTTGTTTCTTCTTCCGGACCAACAGTTTCCAACAATGGTTCCGGTGTGGGCACAACCGGCCTGAAAACTTCTGTCAGCGGTACAATTTTAGATACGTTTGCTGTTTCTGCCGGCCATTTTTTAGAGATGTCAAACTCGTAATTATCGCCTGCATCCAAAGTTTCTTTTGTTGCCGATGCTGTTTTTACCGGGTAATTTTGGGTAAGCTTTGCCGATGGGACAGTAGGTTCTGCATCTTCCGGCGCTATCACCATGCTTACCGGATAGTTTTGGGCAAATTTTGAATCAGCATCGGGTTCAGCATCAGGCGAAGGCACTGCTGCATCTGTTGCTGCTGCCTTCAATTTCCTTTCGGGCAATTTAAAATCAATGTTATAAACGATGATCAAAAAAGTAAGTGCAGCAAAGACCAATAAACCGGCCGTACCGGCAGCGCCGATCTGGACATCGAGCAACCTATTCGTCCAAAAGCCAAACTGGCCTTCCAGAAAGTGCGGATAATCGGTGGTCATCCCATGGAAAAAACCAATGGCAATTGATAAAAAAAGGATGCTAAAAAAAGCATAAGCCAATGTTTTACTGATCGAAAACAAACGGACTTTAAACAGCAGCCGGTAACCGATCACCAAAAAAACAACAATAAATATAAAAGACGCAACGCCGAACCACTCGTAGATGAACTGGTGCGAAAGCAAAGCGCCCAACTTGCCCAGCCAGTTTTGCACCACCGGATTGGTAACGCCGCTGTCCATCATCTCCTGCTGTGTTTTCCAGAAATTGCCCCAGCCGCCGTTGGATTCGAGCACGTAACTCTGGTCGTCCTGCCAGGTAAAAAGGTAAGAAGTAAAAGCGATTAAAAAATACAGGCAGATGATTAAAAAAAACAGCCCGGTGATTTTAACGACCCGTCCGTCCTTCAAATCAAAAGCAGGAAGTTCAGGTTTGCTTTTTTTATTTTTGGGGAACATAAAAGGTTCCCCGGACTTATTTTCTTCCTTTAAATTATTAGACTTAAACTGATTTCCTTTTGGGGGCATTTACGATAAACGGATTAATTTGCACAACAAAGTTAAAAATATTGGATGTAGAAGCACTTGTATTTAAGTTTTAATTAAGGTCGAAAACTTATCAAAAGTACAAAGCAATACGGCTTGCTTTGTTGGTGAGCGGTTATACAATGCTTCTTTTACGGATGTAATCCTGTTAAAGATATTAAAGGTCAGTGATACTTGTCCTGGTCTTTTTGATATAATTCCTAAAATCCAGCACGATACCGGCAAAAAAGTAAAAGATGAGCGGAAAACCAACTGCCAGAAAAGAAGAATAAATAAAAAACAACCTGATCTTGGCTATCGAGATATGAAATCGTTCGCCCAGGTAAGTGCAAACACCGAAAGAATGTCTTTCAAAAAAGGTTAAAATCCGTTGCAGCATATCAGTTTGTTTTTAAAAGTTTGTTGCCGATCCCGCATTCTAAGCATCGTTTCCGGTCGCAATAATTATTCTTTAACCCGATCACAGCCTGGGAATTGCCCGCAGAATCAATTTTTATTCCAGCTGAGATAAAACTACTGATTATAAAATTAATTTCGCAAGGCAAATTTTCTAAAATCTTCAGGGCTTTACTGCTATACGTTTCCGTTTTATTTTCGTTTTCAAAAGCAAAAAGAAACACGCTTACCGTATTGGTCAGGATATTTTCGACAGAAGTTTGCCCCAGCTTTTTAGAACAAGGTTTTGCTTTTTTGCCAAACTGGTAATGGTCCAGCCAATAATCTGAAGGATTTATACCGGTAAAAAGGGCATTGATCTTTTCTGCGCCGTCTGCTTTTAAAACTTCTGTTAGAAAACGGTTGGTACGGTGCATTAAAGCGGCAAATTGCGCAATCCGGACGGTAGGAAAGTTAAGCGGCCGCAAGCGCAGGAATTTCCACAAATGCCTCTCAATTGGGATCAATCCATACTTTTTTTTAAGAAACCGATACTCTTTTTGCAGCTGTAAAAAGTATAGATCTTCCAGGTGTTCTTCTAAAAAACCAGCCTGGCCAAAAAGCAAAGCTTCTGTTTGCAACAAGTTAAAACTGTATTTAGACAGTATTTGCAGCGGTAAAGATTTTGCCAGCAGTTCAAAAGGCAAAGCATTTACTTTAAAGCCGAAGTTTGCAGCCAGGACCTGGTAAAAAGCTGCTTCCCAATCACCTTTTAGTAAAGCTACTTTTTCCAGGACTTGTGCCGATTTTTCTTCCAGCCGCTGGATCAGCATCCTGTTTAACCAGTTTTTGATGACAAATTCATCTACCCGGTTGATTATTTTTTCGCATGGAAAAGAAACGGCATCAGCATAAATCAAATTTTGATAACGATGTAATAGTGTATCGGCAATCCGGTCTTCCAAAACTAAAACCGGAATGAAACGTCCTTCCTGGTTATAAATTTCCAGGTCGTTCTTGTAAACCACATGCAGGATCACATTATTGTACGCCTGATCCTGACTGTGGCTATGCCGCATCCAATCAGAAGCACGGATATGGATCTCTACATTTCCTGCCCAAAGTGTTTCACCGATCTGTAGTTTTGCGTTTTGAAAATCGGGGCCGGCATGGTGATGTTGAACCCCGGGAGAGATGACGCGCAATAAGGAGCCATCGGCTGTGCACAAATTCAATTGATCGTACAAGCGGAACTTCCAGATATAATGAAGTAGGTCTTCAGCAAACACCATTTAAAACAACTTTATTATTGCCTTAAAGGTAATTATTTTATTAAAAGTTAATGATGCTTCTTTTATCGGGTAAATTTTATAATCGGATTTTTACGGCCAAGAGGCATAGGCCCTGCCAGGTAGCAATGAAATTTTATCCAATTGTAAATACGGGTTTTAAATCACGGGATTGAAACCCGGTGTTATTAAATGTGCCGGGCCTACAGCTTGACCCTTGGTGATTGTTTTTTAAATAAACTGCTGACCCTGATTAACCGTTTTTAATCATGATGGATTCTACCACTTTAACCACATCTTTACACATATCGGTTGCCGTTTCCAGGCCCAATAAAATTTCCTGGCATTTAATTACCTGGATTGGATCTTTTTCGTTTTCAAATAAATCGGCAACTGCTTTATTGTAAACGAGGTCTGCTTTTGTTTCTATCGCGTAGATCGAGTTGCAGTATTCGGTTATTTTTTCTACGTTTTTAATGTCCTTCAGTTTATCGATCAGAATTTGCATTTCCAAAGCAGCTTCCAGTATCAGCCCCGATAAAACTTTCATGGGTTTTGTAAATTCCTGCACACCATATAAAAACATACGATTGACAGATTCGTGGATGTAGTCGGCCACATCGTCAATAGAGGAAGTTAAGGCATGAATATCTTCCCGGTCAAAAGGCGTGATAAAATTTTTGCCCAGCTCAATGTTAATGTTGTGTGTAACATTATCCCCGATATTTTCAAGCCGGTCTATGTGGTAGTATAAATCTTTTGTATTGATAGCAGCAGTACCATTTAATTCCGTTTTAAGTAATTCTGCCATAACCACTACATTTGAAGCAGCATGATCAAATAGAGGGAAAAAAAGGGTTTTACCTCTCGGCGTGAAAAAATTGATAAATGAAGTGAACATAAGATGCGGAACTGGAATGAATTTAAAGTTAGGTCAGCAATGTTAAGTTAGTGTTAAGCTTGTAAAAATGTGGAAAAGTACATGGTTTATGTTAGGAACAATTTTTACTGCTGCAAAAAAAGCATTATCGGTTAAATAGTAAAGTTGTTACAATAAATTTATCCTTGCGGAATTATATTTGCAGCTTCAGAATTGAAACACGGCCTGTATAAAGTGAAATTATCCTTTGAGGCTTTTTTAGATTCTGATCTTTTATCTTCATACTACAAATGTTCTACAGAACAGTTTTACTTCAGGGCTTATGCCTGATATTTTTATTGGCTGCTTGTAATGCTGTTTTTGCACAGCAAAAAACCTTAACCTTAAAAGAAGCCGTACAAGATGCTTTGCAAAACTATGGTACTATAAAAGCCAAAGCAAATTATGCAAAGGCATCTGCCGCTACCTTAAAAGAAACCAGGCGGGAATATCTGCCTAACTTAAATTTATCGGCCCAGAATGATTTCGGAACGGTAAATTCGCAATACGGGCCATTGTATGGTTTAGGGGGATATGGGGTTTCTTCAAGCGGGCCAATCCTTGCCGGCCAGAACTGGAATGCTGCTTTTGGAGCTTTATATCTCGCTAACATCAACTGGGATTTTTTCTCGTTCGGCAAATCCAAAGAAAAAATAAAAGTTGCCCGCAGCCAGCTTACTTTAGACCAAAGCGATGTGGTGCAGGAGCAGTTTCAGCAGGAAATACGTGTTTCGGGCGCATACCTTAACCTCCTTGCTTCGCAGCAATTGAGCCGTTCGCAGAAAAATAATTTACAAAGGGCTGTAGCTTTGCGCAATGTAATTGTTGCCCGCGTTAAAAGCGGTTTAAATCCGGGTGTTGATTCTTCATTGGCAAATGCAGAAGTATCGAGTGCACAAATCGCTTTAACAAACGCGCAGGATATTGTACAGCAGCAGGGCAATCAATTGGCTCAATATATCACCGTTGCCCCTGTTGATTTTTTGCTCGACAGCAGCTTTGTAAGCCAGGTCCCTAAAACGCTGGATACTGCTTCAACTTTTAACCTTGCCAACCATCCGATATTACAGTATTACCAAAACCGCATCAACATCAGTACAGAACGCCAGAAATACCTGCATACATTTAATTATCCTACTTTTTCTTTGTTTAATATTTTTCAAAGCAGGGGTTCGGGTTTTAACAGCTACACGCTCAACCAGGCTTTATATACACAAAATTATTTTAGCGGCGTTAACCCTACCCGCTCTAATTACTTGTTAGGGATTGGTGTAAGCTGGAATTTAACTTCTCCCTTGCGCGTACATGAGCAGGTTTTGGCGCAGCAGTTTACTTCTGAGGGTTTAAAGAATGAGTACGAACTGGTTAACCAGCAATTAAGCGCCCAACTGATCCTGTCCGGGACCCGTATCCAAAATGCTTTAAGAAACTATCAGGAAGCACCGGTGGGTTTAAAAGCCGCAGCTGACGCTTATCTGCAAAAAACAGTTTTGTACAAAAACGGATTGGCAACCATTGTAGATGTAACGCAGGCTTTATATACCTTGAACCGGGCAGAAACCGACCGTGATATTGCTTATAACAACGTTTGGCAGGCCTTGCTTTATAAAGCTGCGGCAAGCGGTAATTTCGGGATTTTTTTCAATGAATTTTAGACACCAGTTTTATCCCTATAAAAGAAGTATTTAGAACAGCAACCAAATGGGATTAATAAGAAGTGCACTCAGAAAACCGATTACGATACTCGTTATTGTAGCCGGTGTTTTCTTTTTTGGGATCAATGCGATCAGGAATATCAAAATAGACATTTTTCCGAACCTGAACCTGCCGGTTATTTACATTTCAAATCCTTACGGCGGCTATACGCCTGCACAGATGGAAGCTTATTTCGGCAAGCAATACGTGAACCTGATGTTGTTTGTATCCGGTGTAAAAAGCATAGAAACACGAAACATCCAGGGCCTGACTTTGATGAAACTGACGTTCTACGAAGGCACCAATATGGCGCAGGCAGCGGCAGAGGTAACTGCTTTTGCCAATCGCGCACAGGCTATTTTTCCGCCTGGTTCGCAGCCGCCTTTTATTTTGCGGTTTGATGCTTCCACGCTACCGGTTGGGCAATTGGTTTTAAGCAGCCCTACCCGAAACAACAACGAACTACAAGATTTGGCCAACGTATATATTCGTTCAGCTTTTACTTCTATTCCCGGCCTGGTTGCCCCGCCGCCTTTTGGCGGAAATATCCGTACTATCCTGATCAAAGTTGATCCTGAACTTATGCGCGCGCATAACCTCACCCCCGATCAAATTGTAACCGCTATGCGGGAAAACAATCAGTCATCGCCGGCAGGAAACGTAAGGATAGGAAACATCAATTACTTAACGCCTGCCAATACCAACATTAAAACCGTAAAAGATTTTGAAACCATACCTATTTATAAAGGCAGTGTTCAAACTGTTTTCCTGCGTGATGTAGCTACAGTAGAAGACGGGGCAGATATTACCAGCAGTTATGCTTTGGTCAACGGCAAAAGGTCGGTATATCTGGCCATTACCAAATCAGCAGATGCATCAACCTGGGAAGTTGTTCAAAACCTGAAAAAAACCCTGCCCCGGTTGCAAAGCTTATTGCCCGACGACGTAAAGCTGAGTTATGAGTTTGATCAATCTGTTTATGTTATAAATTCGGTAAAAAGTTTGGTTTCCGAAGGCGCTATCGGTGCCGTTTTAACCGGGTTAATGGTACTCTTGTTTCTGGGCGACCGGCGTGCCGCGCTGATCGTGATCTTTACCATCCCGATTTCATTGATCTCCGGTGTGATGTTTTTGTATCTGTTCCATCAAACCATCAATATCATGACTTTGAGTGGTTTATCCCTGGCCATCGGGATTTTGGTAGATGAATCAACCGTAACCATTGAGAACATCCATCAGCACCTGGATATGGGCAAACCAAAAAGCCTGGCCATCTGGGATGCCTGTAAAGAAATTGCTTTCCCCAAATTGCTGATCCTGTTCTGTATCCTCGCGGTTTTTGCCCCGGCTTTGACCATGAAAGGCATTCCCGGAGCGCTGTTTCTGCCGCTGGCGCTGGCCATTGGTTCCTCCATGGTCACTTCCTATTTGTTGGCACAAACCTTTGTGCCGGTCATGGCCAACTGGATCATGAAGGGGCATGAAATTGATGAGCACGAAAAGGACTATCAGGCAAAAAACGAAGGCGATACATGGGACCAGAAAAAAGTATTGCTAAAAGAAGCATCAGCAAATCCGAACAAGCAGCCATCAAGATTCGACAAGTTCCGCTCCCGCTACCTCCGCCTGATAAACTTGCTTTTGAATAACCGCAAAATTGTGGTTTCCGTTTATGTGATTTTGGCTATCGGGATCACGGCCCTTTTATTAGCAAATATTGGCCGCGACGTTTTGCCAAAAGTTAACGCCGGGCAGTTTCAGGTCCGGTTGCGGGCACCCGATGGCACACGGATAGAACGGACGGAAGTAGATGTGATAAAAACGCTGCACTTACTGGAAGAAATGGTGGGCAAAAAAAACATCGCTATTACTTCGGCTTTTGTGGGCCAGCATCCCGGCCAATATTCCATCAGTCCGATCTATTTGTTTATGGCCGGTCCGCAGGAAGCCGTTTTGCAGGTGAATTTAAGTGAAGGTTATAAAGTAAACCTGGACGATCTGAAAGAAAAATTCAGACAAAAAATAAAAGCTGCCATGCCTGATGTACAGTTGTCTTTTGAGCCAATTGAATTGACTGATAAAATTTTAAGCCAGGGATCACCAACACCTGTTGAAGTCCGGCTGATGGGAAAGAACAAAAAACAGAACGAGGAATATGCCTACAAAGTAATGGACAAGTTAAAGCAGATCAGCTATTTGAGGGATGTACAACTTGGCCAGTCTGTTAAATATCCAACTATCAACATCAACATAGATCGTACACGTACTGCACAATTGGGCGTAAGTGTTTCCGATATTTCCCGTTCTATCATACCTTCAACCTCATCTTCTAAATTTACCGAGAAGAATCTCTGGCTGGATGAAAAGGCCGGATTAGCGTATAGTGTACAGGTTCAAGTACCTGAATACGAAATGGCTAGTTTGGACAATATGCGGGAGATACCAATGCTAAGTAACCAGTCAAGGCCTAACTTAGGTGATGTAGCCAGTTTGAAACCGGGTACGACTTATGGCGAAAATGATAACGTTGGCGCTTTGCCGATGCTTTCTGTTACGGCCAACCTGAACCATATTGATCTGGGCACTGCAACTGATGGTGTGCAAAAAGCCATTAAATCTTTAGGAAAACTGCCCAAAGGTTTAACGGTAGAGACCAAAGGTTTAAGCCAGGTTTTAACAGAAACTTTAGACAGTTTGCAATCTGGTTTGATCGTAGCTATCGTGGTGATATTTTTGATGCTGGCGGCCAACTTTCAATCTTTCAAAGTTTCATTGGTAGTCTTATCAACCGTGCCTGCCGTATTAATGGGTTCCATGCTGATGCTTCTTTTAACCGGTTCAACTTTAAACCTGCAATCCTACATGGGCATGATCATGTCTGTAGGTGTATCCGTATCCAATGCCGTACTGATGATTACCAATGCAGAACATTTGCGCATGCACAATGGCAACGCGCTTGAATCTGCCCGCGAAGCAGCAGCATTGCGTTTACGGCCAATCTTAATGACCAGCTTGGCGATGATCGTGGGAATGATCCCGATGGCAGCCGGTTTAGGTGAAGGCGGAGACCAGGCATCACCGCTTGCGCGTGCGGTTATTGGCGGCCTTATTGCTTCTACCTTTGCTGCCCTGCTTATTTTACCGCTCGCTTTTGCCTGGTTACAGGGCAATTCTACAACGGAATCTGTTTCATTGGATCCGGAAGACAAAGAAAGTAAACATTATATTCCATCGCTTTATGGAAATGCATCTGCCCAAGAATAAGTTGTTTAAAATTATTTTATTACCGGCTTTAATCCTGCTGACAGGATTGATAAGTTCTTGTCATACAGAAACCGACTCATCGGAACAACAGGAAGAGCCGAAAGCGGCAGCTTTAGAGACCTTTTCTTTAAAAAAAGGCATGCTTTCTACAAAGCTTGATGTCCCGGGCGAGCTGATACCTTACCAGCAGGTGGATCTGTATGCCAAAGAAAGCAGCTTTGTAAAAAAAGTTTATGTTGATGTGGGTTCTGAAGTAAAACAAGGGCAGTTGCTGGTAAGCATGGAGGCACCGGAAATCAACTCTAATCTTGCAGCGGCACAATCCAGGTTACAATCACAAGAAGCCATTTATGCAGCAAGTAATTCTAATTACAACCGTTTGATCGAAACGAGCAAAACACCCGGGACCATTTCTAAAAATGATGTTGACCAGGCTGCCTCCCGAAAAAAATCAGATCAGGCACAGCTCAATGCAGCAAGATCTGCTTATCAATCCGTTGCCGCAACCCGTGCTTATCTGGATATACGTGCCCCTTTTAGCGGTGTGGTCAGTTCGCGTAACATCAACGCGGGCGCTTATGTTGGGCCTTCGGGCAAAGGTTCTGATGTTCCTCTGTTTGTTTTGCAGGAACAGAAACGTTTAAGGCTGGTGATCTCTGTGCCCGAAATATACACCGGGCACTTAAAACTGAATGATGAAGTAAGTTTTAATGTGAGATCTATGCCAAATCAGGAATTTAAAGCTAAAGTAAAACGTTTGGCAGGTGCCCTGGATCTGCGGTTGCGTTCGGAAAGGCTGGAAATGGATGTTTACAACAGCAATAAAAAACTGCTGCCGGGCATGTATGCCGAAGTAAGCATCCCGCTACCGGCAACAGATAGTACTTTTGTGGTCCCAAAAACAGCATTGGTTGCTTCTACAGAAAAGGTTTTTGTGATCCGTGTGGTTAACCAAAAAGCGCAATGGATAGGTGTTAAAAAAGGCAGGGAAGGCGGCGACCGGGTGGAAGTTTACGGAAAACTGAATGCAGGCGATCAGTTGGTGAAAACGGCTACCGATGAAATCAGGGACGGATCAACAATAAAAATTAAATAGGTTTGTAACGGCAGTGGCTTGCCTAACCGTCAAAAGCAAGAAATAATAAATAAAATTACCGTTGACCGTAAATTATATTTTTTAAATTTGTGCTTCTTTTACGGCATAAAAATTTGTGTGCCAAAAGAAGCATTTATACAAAAGCACCCATAGCTCAGCTGGATAGAGCAACGGTTTTCTAAACCGTCGGTCTCAGGTTCGAATCCTGATGGGTGTACAAGAGGCAGTATCATAATCGAAATGATGTGTCCTCATTATTTGGTTGCAAATTGTGTCCAAGTTATTGATATTTTTGCCTGATTTTGTAGTAAGATTGTTTTTGGATCAAAAACGGGTCAAAACAAGCCTTTTCAGGCTGCTTTTTTCCTTAGGTTTTGTGCGATTGCAAGTAAGCCCCATTCGATCGTCACTTTTTCCTTGCCACGGAGCATAAACCTGCGGAACTTATAGTCCTGTTGGATATTTCCGAAGGTGGGCTCTATGTCGAAGCATCGTTTCTTTCGCCGTTCCGTACCCTCTTCGCTGTTCAATAGTTCAAATGCCTTTTGTTTAAACGCGTGTTTTATGTTCGACATCGATTCGGGGCTGTCGGATTATTTGTTTAGTTTTTTATTCACCTGCGTCCCTAATAAACTTTTCGGCTAATTGTTGGGATAATCTGAAATTAGTTTGTTGAATCAAGTCGAGGTAAGGACGAAATAAGGGAATAACGCCTTTTTGTTTAGCACTTAACAATACTCCAACCGTACCCTTTATGGGTAAACCCAGCCTTTCAGCCAACTTTCGCGCTGCCATATCATCAAGAATAATATAATCGCAGGAAATTTCAGAAGCTAATGCAATAGCGCTTGCTTCGCCCTGATCAACATATTGATAAAATTCTTCTTTTAAAGATTGATTTGCAGATTGAATGATCACCCAATCCGGTAATGGCTCACCGTATTCTTTTGTTATTTCAGGAGTGGTTAATACGGTTGCAAACAACAGATGCAATATAGCGAGTGCATTGATTTTTTCCAGCAGAACAAAACAACTGGTATCTATTATAACAATTTTATTTTCCGGAAGATTGTCTGAAGTCATTTAAGTCTGCTGCTGCGCTTGCATCAAAATAATGCACACCATAATTGATCAGGATTTCAGCAAAATCCCATTTCTTCATACCGCACATTTCTGCCGCCTGCCCCAAAGTTAACTTACCTGACTCATATAATTTGGACGCAATTAAACGAACGGTTTCATCGTGTTCTTTTTCAAGCGCTTCAGGAACCTGTAATGTCATTGTAGTCATGATATAAAGATAAGAATTAAATCAAAAATTTGAAGGTTGAATAATTTGTTCCAATATCTCTAAAAAATCGTAAAGGTGTTCAAAAAATTTGCATCCGGGGGTGTACAGAAAAAACAGCTTCTAAATATTTTAGCGGCTGTTTTGTTTACTTACATTAAACTAAAAACGCTTGTTGCTGGCGTTGTTTTTATGTAAATTTGATAGGGTTTCAGAATTCATCTATCATGGAAAAAACAAAACAAACATTTGATCAGGCTGAATTAGAGCTTTTAAAAGAAGGTTTGAAACGGAGCTACAAGGAACGCTTTGAAATGGCCACCCGCCTGTTTAAGATACAGCAGGCCCTGAACAAGGCATCAATATCACATAAACCTTTTATCAATAAATAATTAGTGGACATTTTTGATGAAGAAATATTAAATTTCTGGAAAGCACTTCAAGAAAACAATGTAACATCAATTTTATCTTTTTAATATTTCTTAAAGTCTTGCTTTCGTGAAAACTTGGATTGAAACCCTAAATTTTGGACCTCCTTTCAACACCAACTTTTACCCCACAAAAGAAGCATCCAAACCTCAGCCCACCAAAAAACTTTCCATGGCCAACCAGTAACTGTCCAAACTAAAACCCAGGATAACACCCTTGCAACTGGCAGATAAATAAGAATGATGCCGAAAGGTTTTCCGTTTGTGTTACTTTAAACAGTATTACAAACAAATACAACTGAAATGAAAATTGATCTTGGTTTATGAGTAACGGTCTTTCTTAGATTGAATAACCCTGATAACATCATCATGCAACTGGCCATCAATCACATCTTTTAAATGCAATTGTTTATCAATATACTGAACGTGCAACCGCCAGCCAGAAATTTTATCAATATCAGCCCTATAAACAGTTTGTTTTACACCAACTACTTTATGCAACCTGGTTTTAGGAAACTGACGAATCTTGTGAGCATTATTGTCTTCCAATTCGGCTAAAGCTTCCGGAAATTTAATTTTTAAATCAGCAAAAGGAAGTATGTTGTTAGCTTCATAAATAACGCCATACTCATCTAACAGAACTTTTATTTCTGCCATACCTAATTACAATATACCCAATTTTGAATATATCTCCTCACCTACTTCCTTATAAATCTTTTCAGCTTTGTCTTTATTTACTATTCGAAAAAGTGTAAGCGAAATTTTATCAAAAATAGGATCTTCATCTACAGCAGCAATAACACGGTTATCCTGGTCAACCCTGATCAGGAATAAAGAACTGTCCAACCCTCCTTTTAAATTGAAAATATACAGAATAGATGAATTTTCTTTAAAAACCGTTTTACCATTAAGCAGGGATTGAGAAACAATATTGATCTGCTCTCCTATGTTTTCTCTCTGGGTAGAAGACAAATGAGCTATATCCTCATTAAAGGATTGTGTTATATCAAATTCTAATTCCATATTACACAAAAATATGATTATTTTAAGTAAATACTGATGAAAATCCAGCCTTTAATTTTAGTAGGATAATTTGTCCTTTTATCTGGATTTAAAAATCTTTTCCTTCACACAAACACCAACTTTCACCCTATAAAAGAAGCATCCAAACCTCAGCCCACCAAAAAACTTTCCACTGCTAACCAATAACTGTCCAAGCCGAAACCCAGGATAACGCCTTTGCAATTAGCGGATAAAAAGGAATGATGCCGGAAAGCTTCGCGTTGGTGCACGTTGGAAATATGCACTTCCACAACCGGCGTTTTTACCGCAGCAATAGCATCGGCAATGGCAATAGAAGTATGTGTATAAGCACCGGCGTTGAGTATAATGCCATCATAATCAAAACCCACTTCCTGGATCTTGTCGATCAGTTCGCCTTCTTTGTTGCTTTGGAAATAGCTGAATCCGATTTCGGGGAAACGCTTTTGCAAGGTCAAAAAGTAGTTGGTAAAAGAAGTATTGCCGTAAACTGATGGTTCGCGCAGGCCCAATAGGTTTAGGTTCGGTCCGTTGATAATTTGTATCTTCATCACCCAAACATAATCATAATCTGTAAAATAATTTGGACTGGCCTTCAACCATCAACGGTTTTCGTTCTTATTTAAAACTGGAGAAATTCCTTTCGCCCAATTCTGTCCAGGCGTATTTGCAGGACATGGACAAGCTGCATCAGTTTGCCGTTTCGCTCGTGCCCGAACGCAAACCGGAAACGATTTCGACGCAAGATTTAAAAGCATTTATACAATGGGTGAACGAACTGGGGATGACAACGGCTTCGCAAGCACGGATTTTATCGGGCATTAAAGCTTTTTATAAATTTATGCTGATGGAAAACCTGCTTTCGCATGATCCTTCGGAACTGATTGAAGCGCCCAGGTTACAACGCAAACTTCCGGATACTTTAAACATTTTGGAAATTGATGCTTTGATTGCTGCTATTGATCTTTCCAAACCCGACGGGATGCGCAATAAAACCATGCTCGAAGTACTTTATAGTTGCGGTTTGCGCGTTACAGAACTCGTCACTTTAAAAATTTCCAACCTATATCTGGAAGATGATTTTATCAGGATATTGGGCAAAGGCAATAAAGAACGTTTGGTGCCGATTGGCGGACAAGCCAGCAAATTGTTAAAGATCTGGCTTGAAGAACTACGTGTTCACCTCGACATAAAAAAAGGGCAGGAAGATTATGTTTTTTTGAGCAAACGCGGCTCTGCGCTTTCCCGCGTGATGGTTTTTATGATTATTAAAAACTTAGCCGGAAAAATCGGCCTTAAAAAGAGCATCAGTCCGCATACTTTCCGTCATTCTTTTGCCACCCATTTAATCGAAGGCGGTGCCGACTTACGGGCCGTGCAGGAAATGCTGGGCCACGAAAGCATCACCACAACCGAAATCTACACCCATTTAGACCGGGAATACCTGCGGGAAACCATCGTTCAATATCATCCAAGAAGCTAATGGCCCACATTGATTATTGCTGTTTTAAAGGCTTCTGCAAAAATATCTGACAAAGCATTTCGTACAGTTCCGGGTGTTTTTGTTTCAGCTTTTCGGGCTTCTCAAAAAAGTATTCGGAAACAACTGCAAAAAATTCAGCTTCATTAGTGATGGCATAAAGGTTTATATCGGATTTTCCCGCTTCAATCTTCCGGATCTCCTGGTGGATCAGTTTCAGCCAGGGCTCGATATATTCCTGCGGTAAAAGATGTTCCGGCTTGCCGTCTGTAGCGCCATCCTCCTGGTCCAGTAAATGCACAAACTCATGTATGGCGGTATTTTCTGTTCCTGCGGAGGCAGAAAAGCCTTTTCTTAATGCCACGCGTGACAATAGCATTTGCCCGTTCATAAAACCACTGCCAACCATGCCTGCAATTTCCCGCTTACCGCTTTCAAACTGAAAATCATTGTTAAAAGTATCGGGATAGAGGATGACGTTGGTAAGGTTGGGATAACGCCAGTCTTTAAAACCAAAAATCGGGACCAGGGCACTGGCGGCAATCAACACGCGGTCCAGATCCTCCAGTTCCAAACCTACGCCTTCAATGTGTGTACCCTGCAAGAACGCTTCTATCCTTACAACAAAGTTTTGCTGTTCTTCCGGGTTTAGCTTACGGTAAAAATCTACGTGCTTTTCCAACAAATCCCGGTACTGGTTTTCCTGCTGCGGACCAATCGGCTGCTTTGCCTTCCGTTTTGAAAAAAACAAGTATCTTAAAATAAAGAGGACAAGCATGGCAACGATCAGGTACAACATCATGATTTTATAGGGGTAAAAGAAGCATCCGTTACAGCGGAAACGATTTATTAAGGATTATCCTGCGGTTTTGTTTATCGGGAATTATACAACTTAATGCATGTTGGGTACATATTTTGCCTCAAGATCCATTTGTTGTTGCATTTTGCTGATTATTGACCTGTCATCAAACAAACTGTCATTGTATTTTCAATTAACCGGGCTTCTAATGTTTTAACTATTCGCCGGCTAAAAATAGTATTAGCTTTAAAGCATTAAACATTTTTACAATGAAAACTCGACGGGCCGCCGCTAAAAACAAAAATGAATAAGCCCCGGGAAGCTTCATCGCCATTAAAAAAATCATTCTGATGAAAAACACAAGTACTTACCTTTTTCTCTTAGCTGTGGTTTTGTTTTTTGCTGCCTGCAGCCAGGGACAACAAGGTAACCATACGAGCAAAAAAACTAAAAAAAGACAGCCTGTTAATTATGCCAATTATGTAATTGAAATTATTACTTATAAAATGAAAAAGGGCGTGCAGCAGGCGGAATACAACCGGTTGGATTCGGTTGTACAACAACGCTACACCCAAAAGCAACCCGGTTTTATTAGTAAAGAGAGTGGGATTGACCAGCAAGGCAACTTACTGGTAGTGTTAGCATGGGACAATGCAGCACATGCAAATGCAGACCAGCAGATGTTTATCAAAAATCCTTTATGGAGTGTTATGCAGAAGATCATCGATACAGCAACCATAGACCGCAAACGTTTTTTTGTTAAGGATGACCACAGCAATTCGATTAAAGACGCAAGGCCCTATGTGATTGAGGTAGCTACTTTTAAAGAAAAAAGCCAGGTGCAACGTGATACTTTTGATAAAAGGGACCAGCAGGTAGAAGCCGATTACATCAGCAGGCAAAGTGGTTACATCACGCGCCGCACAGGTATTTCACAAAATGGCGAACGCCTGATGATGATCTACTGGAAAACCCTGGCCGATGCAGATGCAAGCATGAAGGCGTTTTTAAGGGACCAGTCGGTTGCTGATTATTACCGGATGATCGACTGGAAAACGGTTATGATGAAACGGTTTAAAGGGGTTAATTAATCGAAGGGACGATTTATGCACCGCCCCTATGTTCCTTATTAAAGGTTTATCACGCTGTTGGTTGTGCCAAACTCATTCCAGCTTTCTTCTGCTTCCGGTTCGGTAACCCAATCCGTACCATTTACCAAGTATTTAAACTCCTGTTTAGAGTAAATGGGCAAAGCAACTTCAGCAGTAAAAGAACCATCTTTTTTCCTGGCCATTCCTATCGGGGTTTGCCAGTCGTTGTTTAGCCCAAACAATTCAACTTTTTCGGCCAATGCACCGTTGTATGTAAATTTTACCTTACAAACTTTTTTAGTTTTTAAATAGGTTGACTGTATCATTTTCTTAATGTTTCAATAAGTAAAGATAATCAAATTTAGAAACATATTTATTGCAATAACTGTAACAATTAACCCGCAATTAAACCGTAAAAGGTTAAGAATTATAAAGCTGTTGTTGTTTCCTGCCTTTTTATTGGTTTTTTGGTTTAACGAAAGGCTTTGGGTGTAGTTTACTACTAAAAAGATAGCGGTAAAAGAAACCTCGTTTATTTATGTACTACTAATGTTTTAGCACTTTTTGTCCTTTTATTTTACAACAACTATGATAAAAGTTACAAAATTTTTAATTCTTTTCAATTACTCAACCCGCTCACAGTTGATACTTGTTTATATACTACATCTTCAAAATTTCTAAAGTGTGCTTTGCCACATTTTATTTTCATGCTCTCGCTGCCCCGTAGTTCCTGCCCTGCGCTTTTAGTTTCTGCAACAAAGTATATTTTCTTTTCACCTTTAAATACAATTGCCCAATCCGGGTTATAACTTCCAATAGGTGTAGCAATTTTAAACCAGAAAGGCAGTTTGAAATAAAAATCTACATTCTCACTCGTTTCGCAATCTTTAGCAAAATCACTTTCTACCTTTGAATCAAGCGGAACGTAATTTTCATAAATGGTTTTATCAAGTGCATTTACAGTATGGGTAAACTTATCGACATAAATTTCCAGATCGTTATCTTCAAACAGTTGCATTTCATAAACCTGATTTCCTATTTTTTCATATTTAATACCGTCTATCATTAGCTCATACAATACATCTTTTATAGCGCTTACTGCATGATCCATAAATAACTGTGGATTGAGCAACATTTCATTAATCCTACCTGACTGTTTTAGCATTTCTAAAATAGTGTTTCGGGTTAATTCTGTCTTGCTTTGAATATAAGCCAACACATCCGGTATCTCAAATGTAAAACTGTAGCTATCATTTCCGCTATCACTTATCAATTGCCCTTCAATACCTGCTTCTGTTATCGATAATTTCTTTTTTGTTGATGTAATAGCAGGCTTTTTTGTTTCAGGCATATTTTTAACTGATTTAGCTGCATCTCTAATTAGCTCATCCGTTTTATATTCTACCTTGTATTTTGTCTGAAATTTTATTTTATCCCATATTTCTAAAAACCTGGGGTCGGCTTCAAAGCCTTTGCGCAGGTTTACTTTTTCTCTTTTGCCTTTGTCTTTTATCCTTCCTGAAAAATCAACTCCGCATTCTTGTTCAATCTCCTGCTGCAAAGCTTTGGCAAAATCTTCATAACGTTCATTAGCTATTACAGTAAGTTTATTAATGTTACGGTCAAATATCCTTTGTCCGTTTTGATTTACCGATAACCTTAAACCTCTGCCTATTTCCTGTCGTTTTTTAATTTCCGACTTCGTTTCATTCAAAGTGCAAATTTGAAATACGTTTGGGTTGTCCCAGCCTTCCCGAAGCGCAGAATGGCTAAATATAAAACGAAGCGGCGTATTTAGATCAAGTAGCCTTTCCTTATCCTGCATGATAAGTTTATAGATTTCATCATCTGCCTGCGTTTCGCCTCCGGTATCTTTTACCCTTCCTTTATTGTCTTGTGAAAAGTAACCGTTATGTACATCTTCCGCTTTATAAAGAATTAGATCTCTAAAACTTGGTTTTGCTATTTCATGCTGATATATTTCTTCAAACCACTGTGCGAATTTCCCTTTTACAGCATTGCTGTTTCCATCATATTCGCGATAGTTTTTTACCTTGTCGATAAAGAACAGGGAAAGCACTTTGATCCCTTTTCCTTTAAACGCCCTTTCTTTTTTCAGGTGTTCTTCTACCGTTTTACGGATCATGAATTTCATTACTTCATCATTCATTCCGCCTTGCGATTCACCTGATTTCAAAACAAGCCCGTTTGTTAATTCTATCTGATCGTTTCCATAATCAATTTCATATACTTTCAGCCCTTCGTATTTTGGGTTTTCTCCCGATAGCATAAATAGATCAAGGCTGTTCTTGCTTACCTGTACCGACTTTCGCTGAACTCCTTTGGAAGTGTTAACATCAATTTTTACTTTTGCTTTGATGTTATTGCCTGTTCGGGTTATTCCTTCTAATTGAATAAAAGAAGAATTAAAATCATTTTCACTTACTACCGAATCAACTTCTATTTGCTTTACCAAACCCAGATCATAAGCTTTTACCGGATTTAAAGAATACATTAAATTGTACAAGTTGGTGTGCGTTGCAGAATAACGTAGTGTACAAAGCGGGTTTAAATTTTGAATTGCCTTTTTACGAATATCTGTTTCCATGTTTTGTGGCTCGTCCACAATAACGATTGGATTACAACTTTGGATAAACTCAATAGGTTTTTTACCTGTCAGTCTATCGTTCGGCTTATTGATGATATTTTCATCTTTAGCAAAAGCATCAATATTTATAACCAATATTTGTATGGCATTACCGGAAGCAAAACCTCTTATGTTGGAAACCTTTTTACTATCATAAATATCGAAGTTAATAGGAGCTTTATCATATAAAGATTGAAAATGATCGTGGGTAATCTGAAGGTTCTTCAAAACACCTTCCCGAATAGCAATAGATGGAACAACGATTACAAACTTTTTGAAATCATAAAGCTTTTGTAATTCATAAATGGTTCGTAGGTAAACATAAGTTTTTCCCGTGCCTGTTTCCATTTCTACAGAGAAGTTCATTCCCTGCAATTCTGACTTGGAATTTCTTATTTCATTGTGCTGTTGAATAGCTTTTACATTTTCCCAGATTTGATCCTCGTTTAAGGTAAGGTTATTTCCAAGTCCATTTTCAGAAAGTAAAGCTCCGCTTGATGTAATAGAAAATTCAAAATCATTAGTACTTAAAGGCTGGCCTTCAAAAATATCTGTGATTGACTTTATGGCTGCTAACTGATATTCTTGATTGCTGTCGAAGTGAAGTTTCATAAATTATTATAATAGCTTGCCTTCTTTAAATTGTGTATTTATAGCATACTGAGGATAAGAAGATACTCTATTAATAAATTCACTTTTTTCCAATTTACTAACTACATATCTAATTTTTCTTTTAAAATCCTCAAAACCTTCAATTACATTTTCCTTTCCTTGGCGAAGCCATAAAAGATTACCTAATTGGTTAGCACTTAAAAATTGTTCTTCAGAAAAACTATTAGCTTCATAAATCAAATTTAACACCTCTTTAGTTTCAGGTTTAACAGTATTAAATGCAACACCAAAAATTTCTTCCAATTCATTTTGAAAATCTTGTTTAAACAGATTTCGATCTAATAAGTAAACCGGATTAATGGTATCTGATTTGGGGTGAGAATAAATAAGTTCCGATTCTACTAAAGAACGTATTGCATCCAAATGATTATTATCTTTTGTTAACAAGATTGTATATCTGAAAAGTTTATTTGTTATTTCTGATTTGTATAAATAAACAAGTACTCTTTTCTGTTCTTCACTTAAATTTTTCCCACCCAGCTTTGTATTGAAATATCCACTATAAGTTTCAAAAAGAGATTCCATTTGCTTATCCACCAATTTTCCAGAAGGAATAACAAGAGAAAGTTCATCGTGCGAATGAAAGATATAGTAAGGTAAGTCTATTTCATTGTGAAGACAAGCTCCTGTTAACGTTGCCATACCTATTCCCTGTCCTTCCCATTTATTAAACACTTTTAAAACATTTGCGAGACGTGGATTATTTGCTTGCGGATCTCCTGGAATAATTCTTCTTATCGGAACCTTATCATTCACATTTTCAATTAGCAATTGTGGTTTAAACCTTCCTGGATTACGAATTTCAATTTGTTTTTTTGGTACTACTTTAATTGTAACAAATCGATCTATAGAATAATCTCTATGCGCAAGAGAGTTGTTAATAGATTCTCTTATCAACTCAACGGGATATTCATAAACAGTTGTGCCTCCCTTTTCAACAGATATTCCAGTCTCAATATTTTGTATTACAAAGCGCTCTCCTTCTTCCATTAAATTTATTACAGTATCCATTAATAATTTTCTGGATCGTGCAATAAGTTCTCTTGATGGTTGATCAACATAACAATCAATTTGACATCTGTTAAATAAAAAATCCTCTATATTTTTACCACAAGTCAGCATTCCAAGAATAGTAGGTTGCTCATCTTTGACCATCATTTTTCTGACAAGAAAAGATTTAGCTTCATCAATACTTGCTTTTTGTGCCTCTGTTTTTTTAATTCGATTAAGTAGAAAAATATATTGATTCAGCTTATCAATATCCAAATTATCCAAAGTGGCGTTAATAACAGGCATTAACTCCCTTGCATTTTTTATCTGATCTTTATATTCTTTGTGAGCTTTTATTTTTTGCGTACTGATTTGGTGATCACCTGTTAGTAATCTTTCGTAAGCTTTGCTGTTTAAATAAACAAATTTTTCATCATCAGGCAATAAATCAACATAGATTAATAAGATATGCCCATTTAAAAAATTTCTAATCTCGTACGTAGGAAAATATAGTTCTAAGTTCTGTGCTTCACCTTTTTCATTTGTGAATTGTTTCGGTAAATCTTTGACTTTATCTTCATTTCGTGAATCAAATCCAGTAAAAGTATATTTATTGCTTTGATTGTTTTCATGAATACCAACAAAAATAACTCCTCCTTTTGTATTAAGAAATGCGTTCGTTGTTTTATAAACTTCTTTCCAATCAGCAGTGCTATGACTGTTATCTTTTAATTCATATCTATCCGTCTCAATCTTTTCGTAAGTGTAATTTTTTATACAATATTCCAGCTTCTGAATTATGTTATCTATCGGATTCATATTCTATATCGTTTTAAATTCCACCCCCGCATCCTTCATCTGCAAAACCGTATTAGTTTTCAACTGGTCATCACCGGCAAATAAATGATCGAGGGTAATTACTTTTTTTGGTTTGGCGGCAATAATCTTATCAATAACAGTTTGGCTCATTCCAGTTAAAGCAATTATCAATTCGCCACCATTTACCGAATAAAAAGCCCCATCCCGGCCTTCCCCTACTGCGAAGGAGATTGCTTCTACTTTATCCGTCAACTCATAACCGGCTTTCACCATCAGTTCATAAAGCATGTTCTGCTCCTGGCTGTTTTCATTTACAGGATTGGTAAAAGCATCCAATTGCTGTGTTAAATTTTCTTCGGTAATTTCATTTCCTCTCCAGATCTTAAAATTGGAAGGCGAAAGTTTAAAAGCTTTAAAACCTAAATCCAGATGTTGAGGAATACTGTTTTTATCACCTAAATTTAGTTGCCCTGCTTTTTTCTTTTCCTCTTCTGTTATTTCAGCTTGTATTTTTTTGATGACCCGCCTGATGCGTTCTTTGGAAATAGCTGCGATGGTTTTGTAACCTGCTTTATATGCTTCCGTGTTTTCATCCGTTACCTCTGGCAACTGAACCAAAATAAATTTTCGGTTGCCGTTGTCTTCTTGATTGAGTTCTAAAATTGCTTGGGCGGTAGTTCCTGAACCTGCGAAGAAATCGAGAATTATATCATTTGAATTAGTAGAGAGTTTGATTAACTCTTTTATTAGTTCAACAGGCTTAGAATATTCAAATATATTTGTGTCAAAAATTTGCTTAAAATCTTTTCTTGAGTTATCATTTGAAAATTTATTCTGAATAAAATCTATTGATGTTGCAGATTTTGTTCTTTCCTTCAAGTCCACAAAGTATCCACTGTTGTTTTTTAAAATAGTTGCTCTTTGGTATGTTTTAGTATAAATCCTTGATCCATATTTTGATTCTTTTACAACAACAAAATCGTTCTTGTAGCCAAAATCAAATAAATCTCTTGACCATCTCCAACAAAAATCACTCGATGGATTTCGTTTTTTTCTATCTTGCATTTCCTCTATTGAAACACCTCCTGGTCTAAAAATTTTATTATTTATTACAATCTCATAGTCTAATGAAGGTGAATACTGAATAGAACCATAATCAAGAGTTTGACTAAGCTTATAATAACCCCTTTCTTCAAAGTGTATATCCACATTTTTATACCCTTCGTCATCTATCGCAGAAGAATTAAATTTACCGGTTTCTTTTTTTAGGAAGCAGAGAACATAGTCATTATTCTTAGCAATTTTATCTGTTGTCTTTCCAGCTTTTTTTGTAATTCTTGGAAATGTTGCCACAAAATTCTCCTCTCCAAAAATCTCATTCATCAACAACCGCAGGTTATGCACTTCGTTGTCATCAATATGAACGAAGATTACGCCGTCTTCTTTTAACAGGTTTTTAGCCAGAAACAAACGCGGGTACATCATGCTTAACCAGTTGCTGTGGAAATGGCCACTGTCTTTACTGTTCTTTTTGAAAAAACCTTCTTTCATCAAAAAGCCTTCTTCGTCTTTATCGCCTACCCGTTTTTCGTAGTCGGCTCTGTTTTCTTTAAAGCTGTCGGGGTAAATAAAACTGTCGTTGCCGGTGTTGTAAGGTGGATCAATTATAATGCACTTGACTTTATTGTAATATGATTTTTGAAGCACTTTAAGCACTTCTAAATTCTCGCCCTCGATAAAAACGTTTTGTGTAACCTCATCCCGACCCTCTCCGGAGGAGAGGGAGGAAAAGCCGTCGTTTATTCCTTCGCCCGGGCAAGGTTTTAAGGTTGCCGTAGTTGATACCTGCAACGTTTTAAAAGCATCTGCTTTGCCTGCCCAGTTTAATACGTACCTTTCATTGGAAAAATTAATATTGCCGGTAAAAGCAGCATTAAATTTTTCCATATCGATCTGATCTTCCGAGAAGAGTTCAGGAAAAAATTGTTTAAGTTTTTCTAAATTATCTTGTTGTATATTTAAAGATTCTCCGTTCATATCGGTTAAGGCCAATTGTGCCGCCTTGATTTTTTGCCAATTTAATCAAAATAGGCAACCCCTATAAATTTTGCTGTCTTTTTATTATAATCCAACAAAATATTATAGTTAAAAACAGTAGGTTAGTTTCGGGAAATGCGTATTTTCAACAGGAAAGCAGAGGGCCGATAATTATCGGTGATGTAACAGGCGACCTAAGAAAAAGGAGAAGACCGAAAGGAAAAAGGCAAAAAGTATTGCTCAAAGCCGATCCCTTTCTACCCTTCGCCTTTCTGCCTTTCACCTTTCTACCCTTCGCCTTTCTGCCTTTTACCCAAGGTTAAACCTTTTTGGGCGGCAGGTCAAAAGCCACGGCGTTATGTTCAAAATGGCCTTTGTGCGAGCCGTCGCAAAATGGTTTGTTTGCCGATAGGCCGCAGCGGCAAACGGAAACGATGGTTCGCCCTTGCAAACCATAATTGTTGCCTTGCATGTCCACTATTTCAAAATCGCCTTCTATTTTTACTGATCCGTTGTTGTTGATGGTTAATTTTGTTGCTGCCATTGTTTTGATTTTAGGGGGCAAAGGTAAGTATTGCGCCGAAGTAGGAAAGCCGGTTATACCGCTTCGGCACAATACAAACTGATTCTAAATAATGCTTGTTTTTAAACAAGGTCCGTTCTGGTTAAAGGGGGGAACCTTCTTAAAAGATGGATGCTTCTTTTACCAGGTAAAAACATGCAAGTTTGGCTGATTGAAATAAGCTTGCTGTTGTATGCATCGCCCAAACACCGATTTTACCCCGATAAAAGAAGCATCTGTATAACAAAAAGAATAAACAACATTAGGCTGACACATTGTATTTGCACACCAACCTGAATTAGGTTAGTTTTGATTCTTAACCTGAATGCAGTTTCTGTGCTTTAATGAACAACCCCACAACAAACAGTACGACCGGGATAAATTATCCGGAACCAACTTATCAGGCTGCACGTGCGGTTTCTGCTGCGGTAGAACAGCACTTTAATCAGCATTTTACTACTGCCCGGTCAAACAGTGTGCAAGACCTGGCACCCGAACCTTTTGCTGCTGCTATTGAAGCAATTATTGATGTTGCTTTCTGGACGAGCCTGGGACGGGAAGAAGGCCATTCTACAAAAATATCACTGGCTTTTTTACCGGAAGGGATGGTAGGCACACCTTTGGTTTTTGAACACCGCTTAGCTTTTAAAACTTCTGTTTTGACCAAACTTGCACCAGCGGTAGAAAGGCCGGGCATCCATTTGGGCGTTTGGATAGAGAATGACGAGCTGTATTTGTGGGGGACTACGCGTGAAATACCAGGATTGTGTTTTGTACTGGAGGTGGTTGAACCAGGCCTACTGGTGATAAAACACCGCCGGATTGATGGCTTGGGCAAGTTTGTGAACGTAGCGACGCTAAAAGGCGACCTGATAAAAATAGTGGATGAACGCAGTAAAAACGTACCCGACCGCCCCCCGATCATCAGTTCATTGTTGGGTTTCACTTCCGCCTACAACAGCAACGATTCGGTTAATATATTGGTGCAACTGGCAACTGCCATGCGCGCACATGGCCGCGGCGGTGCTTTGCTGGTTGTTCCGGCAGATAAGGACGATTGGCGGGATTCCATTATCCATCCCATCACCTATCCTGTTTTATCCGGGTTTCCCGGGTTGGCAAATCTCGCCCAACAGGCTGACCAGGAAAAAAACAGGCTGCTTTGGGAAAGTACCTTAAGGCAGATGGTAGATAGCGTGGGTGGTTTAACCGCAGTGGACGGTGCAACCATCATAAACGAAAGGCACGAATTGCTTGCTTTTGGCGCCAAGATCGGCCGTTCATGGAAAAGCAAAAGGGTAGATCAGATTGTACTTACCGAACCGGTTATCGGTAACGCTGCCAGCGTGATCCATCCGGCAAACCTGGGCGGCACCAGGCATCTTTCTGCGGCCCAGTTTGTATTTGATCAGCGCGATGCCGTTGCTTTGGTTGCTTCTCAGGACGGCCGGTTTACGATATTTGCCTGGTCGCCTCAGGAAGATATGGTGCATGCCCACCAGATTGACATTCTGTTGCTGTAAATATCCTTACTTATCCGGCACTTGGCTTTTGTCGTCCTGAACATCGTTCAGGATCCCCTCTTCCGAATCGATACTTCTTTTATCGGCATAAAATAGTTGTTCCTAAGGGATCCGAAAAAGGCACGAAAAAAACACTGATTTTTACCTTATAAAAGAAGCATGGCCTTATCTTCCCCCAATAAATATAATACCAGATAAGCTGTCGGCTTATTTGATCACCTTCAAAATCCTGTCCCACCGGATCTTATTTAAAGCCGAAGCCGTGCTGTCCACACTAAACCAGGTAATCATGGCTTTGCCGATAACATGGTCTTCCGGAACATAGCCCCAAAAACGGGAATCGAGCGAGTTATGGCGGTTATCGCCCATCATCCAGTAATAATTGAATTTAAAGGTGTAACTATCCGTTTTTTTACCGTTTATCAAAATATCCTTTCCTTTCATCTCAACCTTGTTGTTCTCGTACAGTTCAATAGCCCGGCGGTAAAAAACCATGGTCGAATCATTTAACAAAATCGTCATGCCTCTTTTAGGCAAAGTCAGCGGGCCCAAATTATCCTCGTTCCATTTAAAGTGATTGTTGTGCGGAAAAACCTGCGGATCGTATTCGCCTTTCGCCTGTACAATAGGTTTAATGGATTTAACATTGGAATAACTTTTTAATACGGCCAGGTTTTCTGTCGGTATGATCATTTCAAATGAATTTTCAGCCAATTGCTGCCGGATTTCAACGTGCAGGTCCTGGAATATTTTAGGGTTGATCTCCCGGCCATCCGTTTTTACTTCATAAGAAGTTTGTGCCCCTGTTGCATTGCTGTTTGCTTTTCCGTTTATAAAAACCTGTCCGTTTACAATAGAAAGCACGTCGCCCGGCGTGGCCTGGCAACGTTTAATCAAAAGGGTACGTACATCTACCAGTTTGTTGTAGGAAGGATCTGCTTCTTCCGGCTTGTTAAAAACCACTACATCGCCTTTTTTGATTTCGGTTAAACCCGGCAAACGAAAGTACGGCAGTTTAATGCCGTCCCAGTAAGTTTTGATGTTTGACGAAGTAACGGTAGATTCTAAAAACGGAACGGCAACAGGCGTAAAAGGCATGCGCGCGCCATAACTCATCTTGCTCACGAACAAGTAATCGCCAACCAATAAAGACCGTTCCATAGAACCGGAAGGAATGGCATAAGCTGAAAATACCAACCCGCGGATGATGGTTGAAGCAATCAGGGCAAACAATAGGGCATCCAGCCATTCGCGGGTTTTGCTTTTTTTAGGTTGATTTTCCTTCTTTTTGGTTCTGAATTTCCAGTTCATCGTTCGTAGGTTTTTTTGTTCAGACAATCTGCCAACCGGTTTGTTACAGATTTAATAATTTAGTGCGGGGATTGAGGTGCGGGGTTTGGAGTATCGGCTTCACCGGGAACAATCCCTTATGAACAATGAACAAATTCCCGATGAACAATTCCCCATGAACCATGATAAACTTTACTATGCTTCTTTTATCACTTAAAAAATAAAAAACCCGGACTGACTTGCATCAGTACCGGGTTTCACTTTAGATATACAAACAATTACCGGTTAGAAACAGCATCCGTTCCGCTATCTTCGGATGGTACGCCAACTACTTTAAAAATACGGGTATTGCCGGAATTATCTTCCTGATAGTAGACCCCATCAGGGGAAACAAAAAGTTTTTCGCCGTTAACAATTACTTTACGGCTTTCTGCAGGGATTGAATTTACAACATCGCCAACCTGCGGCAGCGCATTGTTGTTCTGCTGCTGGCCCTGATTGTTGTTGTATTGTGGCTGCTGTTGATCATTTTGTTGCTGGTTGTTGCCATCTGTATTTAAAACACCGTCTTTACCTGCCACACGGTACGCTTTCTTGCCGTTTTCCCCGATAACCTTTTCGTAATACACGCCGTCTTTTTCAAAATATTTTTGTCCGTCAATAGTAATATCCTGTGAACCTCTTGGCAAACGAGGTACTTCGGCACCAACCGGCGGGGCAACTACCTGATAGCCGCTATCATATTGCTGGTAAAACAAGCCTTCGTTATAATAATAAGGATATCCGCCAAAATAAAACGGATAATAACCAAAAGGCAACACGTTGAGATAGAAACCGATATGCGGATAATAACCACGGTAATAAGCCCCATAGCCACCAAAGTACGGACGGCCGTAAACACCGCCATAGTAAGGCCGGCCGTAGTAACCACGGTAACTATAACCCGGATGTACACTTATACCACCGTAAACCCTGCCTGGTGCATAATGCGGAACATAAGCAATTCTGTTGCCTCCGCCAAAACCACCATGAAAACCACCACTAATTCTGGCACCTCCGCCGAAACCTCTTCCGCCGCCACGTTGGGCCTGGGCAACAGAAAATGAAGCTAAAATAACCAAACCGGCAAGCATTAGGGCCTTTGCAAATTTGCGGGCACTCTTTATCTTTTTCACTTTATTAAAATTACGTTGTTTATCGTTATCAGACTATAGCTGAATATAAAAGTTTATTCTGTCCTGCTTTTTGTTTTTATGGGATTGCTGCCAATGCATTATGCTATCTCCCGGGATTGATAAAGTGCAATTATTAAACTTTATGCTGATTTTTTACCGGTAAAAACAATATCAGGAAGAATTCCTCACCATCAGAAACATTTTGCGATCATTTATCCCTGTTTAAAACCAAAGAAGTTTGTAACTACAAAGTTATACGGCATTTACTGTTATAAATCAACTGGTTTAAACGAAACTTGTTAATTTTAGCACCATAAAAACAGCATTTATGAAAAAAATATTTACCAGTGTGTTATTTATACTAAGTTGTACGGCCTTGCTTTCTGCACAAAACCGTCCGGCAGATTCTGTAAGGCGAACGGCTTTTCCTACAGGTTTTGCCGGTAATGTAACTAAGGCACAGCCAAAACCTTATAAAACAGTTATCACAGAAAAGGCAATAACGCGCAGGGGTTTATTTAAAACACATAAAGTAGATGATAAATATTACTTTGAAATTGGCGATAGTTTACTAAACCGCGAAATTTTGGTAGTCAGCCGGATATCTAAAGCCGGGGCAGAAGTCCGCGCCGCTTCAGGCTATGCCGGAGACCAGATAGGGAGTTCCGTCATCAGTTTTGAAAAAGGGCCAGGCAACCGTATTTTTATGCGGAAGATTTCTTACAGCACTTATAGCCCGGACAGTACCAAATCTATGTACCAGTCGGTACAGCGTTCCAACATTCAGGCTATCGCTGCTGCATTTAATGTAGCCGCTTATTCGCCGGATGCGAAAGGAAGCGTAATTGATGTTACGGATTATATCAACAGCGACAGTGAGATTTTCTATTTCAGTTCACCTGCAGCGAAATCGCGTATCCGTTTAGGAAGCATCCTGGCCGACAGAAGTTATATTTCCAACGTTAAAAGCTTTAAAAACAATGTAGAGATCACTACGGTAAAAACTTATTCGCTGTCTGCCGCCCCCAGTCGTTTTGGCGGCGCACCAACACTGCCTGCACCCGGCGGCGGGCTTAGCGGGAACGGTTCGGCAACGGTAGAACTTAATACCTCCCTGGTAATTCTACCTAAAAAACCCATGCAGGCACGTTTTTTTGATCCGCGCATTGGTTATTTTACCGTTGGTTATACTGATTTTGACGCTAACCCCCACGGAATTAAAGATATTCAGTTAATTAAACGCTGGCGCCTGGAAGTGAAGCCGCAGGACATGGCAAAATATAAACGCGGCGTATTGGTAGAACCGATAAAACCGATCGTGTATTATATTGATGCCACAACACCTAAAAAGTGGGTTCCGTATTTAATGGCTGGCATCAACGACTGGCAGAAAGCATTTGAAAAAGCAGGTTTTAAAAATGCCATCATCGCTAAAATGGCATCTTCCGCGAAAGAAGACTCTACCTGGAGCATTGATGATGCCAGCCATTCGGCCATTGTTTATAAACCTTCCGAAACTGAAAACGCCAGCGGCCCGAGCACGGCCGATCCGCGCAGCGGGGAGATCATTGAAAGTCATATCAATTGGTATCACAATGTAATGAAATTGGTGCACGACTGGTATATGGTTCAGGCTGCAGCCATTGATCCGCGTGCACGAAAAGTAACTTTTAGTGATGAACTGATGGGCGATCTGATCCGTTTTGTTTCTTCCCACGAAGTTGGCCACACTTTAGGCTTGCGCCATAATTTCGGTTCCAGCTCAACCGTTCCGGTAGAAATGCTGCGCAATAAAGCTTTTGTAGAAGCAAATGGCCATACGCCTTCTATTATGGATTATGCGCGTTTCAATTACGTGGCGCAGCCGGAAGACAATATCAAACAAACAGGCATCTACCCGAGAATCGGCGATTATGATAAATGGGCAATAGAATGGGGCTATAAACTGATGCCTGAATACAAAAGTGCTGAGGCAGAACAGCCTGCTTTGAATAAAATGGCAGTAACCCGTTTAAAAGACAGAAGGCTGTTCTTTGGTACAGAAAGCAATCCGGACGATCCGCATTCACAAAGTGAAGACCTGGGCGACAATGCCATGAAAGCCAGCACTTACGGTATCAAAAACCTGCAACGCATTATCGTAAAACTGCCCGAATGGACCAGCCAGAAAAACGAAGGTTATGATAACCTGGAAAACATGTACAACCAGTTGACCGGGCAGCTTAACCGTTACATGGGCCATGTGAGCAAGAACATCGGCGGTATTTATGAAAACCCGAAAACGATGGAACAAACAGGTGTGGTTTATGAATATGTTCCTGCTGCTGTACAAAAAGAAGCTATGCTGTTTTTAGACCAGCAATTGTTTACCACACCAACCTGGATGCTCGACAGAAAGATTTTGAGTGACGTTGGCCAGAGCCCAATCCAGGTAGTTTATAAATTGCAGAACACTGCTTTGGACCGTATTGTTACCAATCATAATTTATACAAACTCATTTCTGCAGAAGCGGCTAACGGCAGCAGTGCTTACAAGATCACTGATTTTTTTGGTGATATGCAAGGCATGATCTTTAAAGAACTGAAAGCCAACCAACCAATTGATGTTTACCGCCGTAACCTGCAAAAAATGTATGTGGCCAAACTGATTGAACTGGTTAAGCCGGCAACAGCACCGCCAGTTGTTTTATTTGCACAAGGCGGCGGTGGAAGAGGCCCGGCGGTTGTACCGGACCCGGAAAAAGAAGATACCGACGTATTATCTGTTGCCAAAGCACAGCTGCGCAGCATTGATGCATTGATCAAAACTTCTTTACCCAACATAACAGACAACCTCAGCAACTACCATTTGATGGATTTAAGCGAGCGTATCCATGTGGCGTTAAATCCTAAGGGTTGAGCTGCAGTTCTTCTGTAATTAGCATTGCGGTTACGAACAGGAAACCCGCCAACCTGGAACATACAACGGATAAAAAGGATTAGGGCAGGCAATATCGGTCTGCTCTTTTTTGTTGCATAAAAACAGTATGCCAAGAACTTAAAATATAAACCATAAACCCATTTGGGCTTTTTGCTGATCCCTTGCCCGGCTTTAGGATCATCACTATAAACATTGTTCATATCCTTCAAACATTAATGCTTTGAGTTGTTGCTATATTTGCAAAGAATACCCAAAATGTTCTTCCTAATAAAACAATCATGATGAAAAAAAAATTCTTTACTTTAACCCTTGCCTGTCTTTGTTTTTTAATTTTTAATCCGGCGTTTGCCCAAACCGATACCGCCAAACGTAATAAGTTATTGGGTATTAGCGGTATTGTATATGATGGCTTTACTTCAGGTAAGGTCAAAGAAATATTTAAGCCACAGTTTTCCTCTAATTTAGGGGTTGATATTTTGTTCAAAAAAAGCAACTTTTTTCTTACTACAGTAGTTGATATTCTCTCTTTCGGTTATTACCAGGATTATACAGAGAAGCCACAAAACCCCTATCGGATCAAAAACGGGAGCAGCACTTTTTATCTGCTGGAAGTTACCCCCGGATATCGCAAAACCATCAAGCAGTGGAGTTTATACGGATTTGCCGGGCCGGGCGCTGGCCTCTTCAATTTGCCTAACGCCTCTATAGACAATTCTTTACAAACCGCTACCATCGTAAACAACTATAGCTGGACTGTTTCTGCAAAAGCCGGCCTGGGCATAGATTATTCCATAGGCGAATTTGTGGCTTTTTTACAAGGTGGCTATATACATACTTTTAAACAGGTGCAAAATCGAGATGTGAATATATTTCCGATATATATCGGCTTAAAATCAAACATCAGCGGCATACTCAAATCTTCGGGTGCCAAATAAAAGTATTTACAAATAGAAGTGGCCTGCTTTTATGGTTTATCCTTTTTGTTAAATTTGCGCAAAGCAAATCAGCAGAAATGATGACGGAGATTAGAAATAACTGGACAAAAGAAGAAATTGCAGAAATATACCACACACCGCTGCTGGACCTGGTTTACCGGGCGGCAACTGTGCACCGCGAAAACAAAGATTATGCAGAAGTCCAGATCAGTTCCCTGATCTCAATCAAAACCGGCGGTTGCCCCGAAGATTGCGCTTATTGCCCGCAAGCTGCCCGTTACAATACCGGCGTTGATGTGCATGGGATGTTGCCAAAGGAAGAAGTGATTGCCGCAGCCGAAAAAGCAAAAGCAGGCGGTGCTTCCCGTTTGTGCATGGGTGCCGCCTGGCGCGAAGTGCGCGACAACCGCGATTTCGACAAGGTAATTGATATGGTAAAAGCAGTAAACGCGATGGACATGGAGGTTTGCTGTACGTTAGGCATGTTGAACGAAGCACAGGCACAACGGCTGGCTGATGCCGGTTTATATGCTTATAACCACAATTTAGATACTTCGGAAGATGATTACAAACGCATCATCACCACCCGTACTTATGATGACCGGCTGCAAACTTTGGAGCATGTGCGCAAAGCGAAAATTACCGTTTGCAGCGGCGGTATTATTGGTTTAGGCGAAACCGTGGAAGACCGTATCTCGATGCTGAAAACCTTGTCTAATTTGCCAAAACATCCAGAATCAGTTCCGATCAATGCCTTGGTTCCGGTTAAAGGAACGCCGCTGGCCAATCAGCCGCGTGTTTCTGTTTGGGACATGGTGCGGATGATAGCCACCACCAGGATCATCATGCCAAAAACAGTAGTGCGCCTTTCGGCAGGAAGAACTGAAATGAGCACAGTAGAACAAGCTTTCTGTTTTATGGCAGGCGCCAATTCTTTGTTTGCCGGGGAAAAATTGCTCACCACGCCAAACCCTTCTTTTGATACGGACATGGCGATGTTTGAACTGCTGGGCTTAACACCAAGAAAAGCATTTAAAAACGGTAGGCCTAAGCAGGAAATAATGGAAACGGAAACGGTTTTGTAGTTGCTTATGATCGCCATAGGTAGAAATCATCATCAGAATGGTGTGCTTCTTTTATCGGTATAAAATCGTTTTGTTTTAATGTAAGATCCTTCCGCTGCGCTCAGGATGACAATACAACCTCAGAACGACAACCGGAAAGGTAGCCATCCAGGTGCGTGGGGGATGAATGCCGCCCGGAGGCGATCCGGCATTCTTGATTTTTGGTTCTTTTGATCAAGCAAAAGAACGTACAAGAAAAAATAAATTATTGTTTACGCTAATGTCAACAACAAAAAACACCGGTAAAAGAAGCATACGATAAACCGTAACTTCGCCTATTCATCTTTAATACTATGATTTCATGTGGGCAGAAAAACTAAAGCTCGGTAAACAATTAGTCCGAACGGTAACAGAAGCCGGCTTTATCAGCCCAAAAGAAATCCAGCTTAAAACTTTACCGAGAATTGCAGGCGGACAAGATCTGATCGTTGTTGGGCCGGAAGGCTGCGGCAAAACCACTACGTATGTGCTTGCTGTTTTAAACCGCTTAAAACTTGGTTTCGGCGATGCGCCCCGCGTTCTGGTTTTGGTGGAAAGCAAAGAAAAAGTACTGGCCGTAACCGAACAGTTTGAAACGTTTACCAAAAACAAATCCATAAAAATTGTTGGTTTATACCCGGCACCGGGAATGGAAGCACAGTTAAATGCTTTGGCAGATGGTGCAGATATTGTTATTGCCACCCCTGACAGGGCCCGGGCGATTTACCTGAAATTAGGTTTAAACCTGAATAAAGTTGACCTGCTGATCTTGGACGATGCAGAACTGATCATCAAACAAGGTATGCAACTGCCGGTTGCCGAACTGGCCAACAGTATTGATAAAGCCCAGCACCTGGTTTTTACAGAAGTGGTGCACGATAAACTGTTGAAAATGATCAATCCGTTTATGAACATGCCTGCCACGGTAGAAGTGGAGGAAATGAACGAAACAGTATTGATGACTTATGAGCAGTTGATCTACCATGTTCCAAACTTCCGCACCAAACTAAACCTGCTTAATTTATTTTTAGAGGATGCGGAGCTGTTCAGCAAAATGGTTGTCTTCGTTAATACTTCTTTTACCGCAGAAAAAGTGTACAAGAGTTTGCGTAAACGGATGAAAGAAGAAGTTGCCGTTCTAAATCCTGTGTTTTCTGATATCCTTGGTTTCCAGAACATTGAGCAATTTAAGGAAGCAGCAACCGTGCGGACATTGATTGTAGCGAATGAAGACCAGGCTGAAATTGATCTGGCTGCCGTTCCTTTTATCCTGCACTTCGAGCTTCCTGTGGAAAAGGAAACATTCATCCAACATATTGTCAATCCTTCCCCGCAGGAAAACCGGGAAACGCTGGCCATTACTTTTGCAACAGACCTGGAATTAAGTACCGTGCGTAAAATTGAACAGGCAACCGGACAAAAAATCCCGGTAGCTGCTTTGCCGGAAGAACTGCTGATCGAAAAAGAACAAAAAAAGGAAGAAGAAAAGCCTGTTGCTAAAGTTAAAAACCCAACCTCGGAAGTTGGCGCTGCTTTCCATGAAAAGAAAGCCAGCAATGCCAAAACCTATAATTACAGTTCGGGCGAAAAAGCCAAAATGAACAATAAACGGAAGCATTAAAAAATGGGCAAGGATGCTTCTTTTATGCCTATAAAAACAGCATGAATAAATGGTTCAGCTTTTTTCGGCACAACAACGGATATACAGATCTTCCACCTTATTTCTGGCCCAGGGTGTTTTCCTCAAAAAAGTCAGGCTGGATTTGATGCTGGGCTGATCTGTAAAACAATTGATACGGATCCGTCTGCCCAATTCCGTCCATCCGTAGCGGTCCACTAAAGTATTTAATATCGTTTCTAAAGTTTTGCCATGAAGCGGGTTGTTGGCTTGCGGTTCCATTAAAACAAATGTAAAAATATTAGTGTGATGATACATTCCAAATGTTAGCGTTCAAACAAAATCCGGCTTAAATAACTTTATGGGTTATGAAAACAGGAACAGCATTAGCCGGAGGATTGGCAGGAGCAGTTACGCTCAATCTGATCCACGAATTATACAGAAAGATCGATAAAGATGCACCGCACATCCATTTGATCGGGGAAGAAGCCCTGGCTAAAGGATTGAAAGCAGCCAACCTTTCCGTGCCCCGCCAAAAAGAACTTTATCAACTGGCTTTGGCCGGAGACATCCTCAGCAACACTTTCTATTACAGCCTCATTGGTTTCGGTAAAAAGAAGCATTTGTTAAGGCGCGGCCTGGCAATGGGTTTAGCTGCCGGGCTTGGAGCTGTTTTTATGCCGCAAAAAATGGGATTGAACGATGCGCCCAGCAACCGCACAACAGAAACAAAAATATTAAGCATATTGTGGTACACTTTAGGCGGAATAACTGCTGCAGGGGCAATCAGGTTTTTGCAAAAGAAGAAAAAAACCGCCAAAACCAGCACGTATTATGCCAGGCCAAACTTGTTTCGGCATAGCGTTTAATAAATGCTTCTTTTACCGGACAAAAATAAGTGTCCTGAAAGATGTTGAATCAGGTACCGGATGATGCTTTAGCTTAAAATCAGAATGGAAAAAACAACAGTTGAAGCCAGTTAGCAGGAAATAACGGATAAGATTGATGCCTCGATGGCTAAATGCTTCCAAAGAAGAATTGGCCAAATCCATATGCTTGCCTCAACTGCACAGGAACATGAGCAAGAAAAATAGGTGGTTGAAGGCCTTCCCTCACTTCAACTCATCCAAAACCCCAAATAGTTTAGCTTTAATGCCCGAACTGCTTCCGTTATAATTATTAACGATGATGGAAAAGCAAAGTTCCCGCCCGTTTTTAGTTTGGTAGCCGGCATAAGCCTGTACGCTGTTGATGCTGCCGCTTTTCATCGTCATATCGTTAATAACCGGCAGGCTTTTAAAAAAATCCGGGAACCAGCTTTCTTTTTTGGCTGATAAAAGGATTTGTGCCAAAACGGAAGTGGTAACGCGGTCGCCGGGCGAAAGTCCGCTGCCGTCAAATAGATTTAAAGCATTCGGGTCGATGCCTTTTGCTTTCCAAAAATCCTGAACAATGGCAACACCATTATTGGTTGTAACCGGTTTTCCTGCTTTCCAGGCCAATGTTTTCAGCAACTGCTCTGCATACAAATTGATGCTTTTTTTGTTGAGCCAGTAAACAATTTCGCTAAGTTTGGGCGAAGCAATGTTCACCAAAATTTGCGTGGCTGCCGGCGTTTGCTTTTGGGCTGCCGTTAAAGTTCCGGCTGATTCTGCCGTTCCTTGTACAACAATCCCCAAACGGTTTAAAGTATCAGCCAAACGGAAAGCAGCATCATAAGCCGGATCCGGAACGGCCACAGAAATACTGCGTTTGCTTAGATCGGCAGCATAAGTTCCGCTGATGTACATCATGCTATTTTTAACAGGTAAAAATGCGTAAGCCTTGTCCCCGGAACCAGCAACGCCCGTGAGCAGTTCGTTATTAAATTGTAAATACGGCATTGCAGGAACTTCCCTTAACAACTTTACTTTGCTGCCGGGATTGCTTTGCTGCAACCTGATATCAAACTGGTTTTCGCGCCAGCACAAACCGGAAGTACCGGCACCGTAATAATTGCCCACGTCCTGCCAGATCCAGCCGTCCGGGATTTTTTGTGTGCCAAAAACAGCATCATCACCTACAACCCGTCCTTCAATTTTTTTGATCCCTGCTTTGCGGACCGCTTCAACCCAAACTTGTAAAACCGTGTTTTCTTTGGAGGAATCATAACGCCAACTGCCCAGAGTTGGGTCTCCGCCGCCTTTGATGATGAGGTCACCTTTTAAAGTGCCGTCCGCAGTTAGCGTTCCATTATAACCCAGAGTGGTTTGATATTGAAAATCCTTCCCCAATAAATTAAAAGCCGTGACAGAAGTAATTGTTTTTAAGGTAGATGCCGTTGCCAAACCCATATTTGGATGTGCCGTAAAAATCGTTTCGCCGGTTTTGGTATCGAGAACGGTCAAAGAAACGGAAGCATATTTACATTGCGTATCCTGTTCCAACCGGGCAAAAGCGGTCTGAAGTTTCTGATTTAAGCTTTGTGCCCGAAGGTTTACACACCAAAAAAACAGGCATAAAAACAGTATGCTTCTTTTATCAGGCATTTTTTAAATTGCGTTGGGAGATAAAATAAACAGGAATGCCCAGCAGCACAATGAGCAAGCCGTAGCCAGCAGTATCTGTTTTATAGATCAACAAACCGATGCAAATCACTGCTGCTGCTACAATGTACAAAGCCGGCAGGACCGGGTATAAAAATGCTTTGTAAAGACGGTCGGCATCCGGCCTTTTCTTCCGAAGGACAAAAATACCGGCAATGGTCAGGATATAAAAGATCAGCACGACGAAAACGACGTAATCCAGTAGCGCACCATAAGTACCTGACAAGCAAAGCAGGCTCGTCCAAATACATTGCGCCCATAATCCCCAGCCGGGCACCTCGAACTTGTTTAAATGAGCGGCTTGTTTAAAAAACACGCCATCTTGTGCCATGGTATAATAAACGCGGGCACCGGCAAAGATCAAACCGTTGTTACAGCCAAAAGTAGAGATCATGATCATGACTGCAATAATGATCGTTCCGGAAGTTCCGAAAATATATTGGGAAGCAGCAACAGCCACGCGGTCAGCCGGGGCATGTGCAATTTCTACCATCGGCATTACCGCAGTGTACATGATGTTGGCCAGGATGTAGATCACGGTAACGATCAAAGTTCCCAAAAACAAGCTTAAACCGATGTTACGCTTTGGGTTTCTGATTTCTCCTGCAATAAAAGTAACATTGTTCCAGGCATCACTGGAAAACAAAGAACCTACCATGGATGAAATAATGCCTGCAAACAGCGCGCTTCCGCCAATGGCAATTGCAGTGTTTGAACCGGCTTTCCATTGCATCATCCTCCAGGGTTCGGCCCAGTTGGCGTGCCAGATTTCCGAACGAAATGCAGTTGTCAAACCAAAAATGATCAACCCAAATAAAGAAAGTATCTTGGTGATGGTAAAAAGCGTTTGGATGACCTTTCCGTTCTTTACGCCGCGGCTGCTGATCCAGGTCAGCAAAATGATCATCACAATAGAAAGCAATTGTGCGGCATTAAAACGAAAGCTGCCGAAAGTGAACAGGATATGATCGGGGCCAACAGCAGGAAAGATGTAAGCAGAAAACTTGGCAAAAGCCACACCAACGGCAGCAATGGTTCCGGTTTGGATCACCGTAAAAGTTGACCAGCCGAACAAAAAAGCCACAAATTTATTGTAAGCTTCACGGAGATAAACGTATTGTCCGCCAGCTTTTGGGAACATGGCCGAAAGCTCTCCATAACTTAAGGCAGCCGTTAACGTGATCAATCCGCTGATCACCCAAATCAGGATCACCCATCCGGCACTGCCCACACTCCGGGTAATATCGGCACTTACAATAAAAATACCGGAACCGATCATCGAACCAACCACCAGCATGGTAGCGTCCAGCAGGCCAAGTTCCCGTTTCATTTCCTGTTCTTCTGTTTGATTCCCCATCGGCTAAAACTAAATTTTCCGAATCTATCTAAAAAAATAAGAGCCTGTTTAAATTTTATTTGATTTTTTTTAGATGCTTCTTTTATCACCTAAAAACCATTAAATTTTCTATTTTTTCAGTTAATAGTTTATAGACGATAGAAAAGCTGATTGCTAAAGGCTGACAACTGATTGCCAATCAACAAACACAAAATTTATGGGCATAAAAGAAGCACCAATAATTTTTCAGGCATAAATTAAACAGGCCTTAATGTTTCAAATACAAAGAGGTATTGAAATTATTTTTCTGTGCGCTATTGCCAATCCCTTTTACAATCCTTAGCTTTCCAAACCAATCGTTACAAACCTTTTACTAAACTTATTCTAATGGAATTTTTAAACAAAAATTTAATCTTTCTGATCCCGCTGTTTGGTGTGGTCGGGCTTTTATTTATGGCCAGAAAATCTGCGTGGGTAACCAAACAAACAGCCGGAGACGCAAAAATGACAGAACTGGCCGGTTATATTGCGGATGGCGCCATGGCTTTTTTACGTGCCGAATGGCGCATCCTGGCTTATTTTGTTGCGGTTGCCATGATCTTGCTGGCTTATTCGGGCACAACTGTTGACACCTCAAGCCCGGTTATTGCTGTTTCTTTTTTGCTTGGCGCCCTGTTTTCTGCTTTTGCCGGATATCTCGGAATGCGGATAGCTACCAAAGCCAACGTGCGCACCACGCAAGCTGCAAAAACAAGCCTGGCACAAGCCTTAAAAGTTTCTTTTACCGGCGGAACGGTGATGGGGTTGGGCGTTGCCGGGCTGGCCATTATCGGTTTGGGTTCATTGTTTATCGTTTTCTACCAGATGTATGTGGTAAGTACCGGCGGAAGTTTAAACGGTAAAGACATGCAAAAAGCACTGGAAGTGTTGGCAGGATTTTCGTTGGGTGCCGAATCTATTGCCTTGTTTGCCCGTGTTGGCGGCGGGATTTATACCAAAGCTGCAGACGTAGGAGCTGATTTGGTTGGGAAAGTGGAAGCGGGAATACCGGAAGATGATGTGCGAAATCCGGCTACTATCGCAGACAATGTTGGCGATAACGTGGGGGACGTGGCCGGAATGGGCGCAGATTTATTTGGCTCTTACGTGGCAACCATGCTGGCAACAATGGTTTTAGGACAGGAAATTAAATCTGACGATCAGTTTGGAGGCATTGCCCCTATCCTGCTGCCCATGCTGATTGCCGGTTTGGGATTGGTGTTTTCTATTGTCGGTGCTTCTTTTGTAAGGATAAAAAAGGAAACCGACAGCGTACAAAATGCTTTAAACTTAGGCAACTGGATGGCTGTTATTTTAACTGCAATTGCCACTTTTTTTGCAGTGAGATGGCTGCTTCCCGCTACAATGACCATTCGCGGCGTTACTTTTACCAAAACGGATGTGTTTTTGTCCATTGCGGTTGGTTTGGTTGTTGGCACGCTGATGTCCATCATCACCGAATATTATACCGCTATGGGCAAAAGGCCGGTGATGAGCATTATTAAACAATCTTCTACCGGCCATGCCACCAATATCATTGCCGGCCTGGCCATCGGGATGGAATCCACCGTACTGCCGATATTGGTTTTAGCCGCCGGGATTTACGGTTCCTTCCATTTTGCAGGTTTATATGGGGTAGCCATTGCTGCTGCCGGAATGATGTCAACAACTGCGATGCAATTGGCTATTGATGCTTTTGGGCCGATTGCTGACAATGCCGGCGGAATTGCCGAAATGAGCCAGCTGCCGGAAGAAGTTCGGCACCGTACAGATACCCTGGACGCTGTTGGCAATACAACTGCCGCTACCGGAAAAGGATTTGCCATTGCTTCTGCGGCTTTAACTTCTTTGGCCCTGTTTGCCGCTTTTGTTGGCGTTGCCGGCATTGATCATATTGATATTTTTAAAGCAGACGTTTTAGCCGGTTTATTTGTTGGCGGCATGATCCCATACATATTTTCGGCCTTGTGTATTTCTGCCGTTGGCCGTGCTGCCATGGCGATGGTCCAGGAAGTCCGCAGGCAGTTCAGGGAGATCCCGGGGATTATGGAGTACAAAGCCAAACCCGAATATGAAAAATGCGTGGCTATTTCTACCCAGGCTTCTTTGCGCGAAATGGTGGCTCCTGGTTTAATTGCACTCATCACACCCATAATTGTTGGTTTTGCTTTCGGACCTGAAGTTTTAGGCGGATTATTGGCCGGTGTTACCGTTTCTGGTGTTTTGATGGGTTTGTTTCAATCCAATGCCGGAGGTGCTTGGGACAATGCCAAAAAATCATTTGAAAAAGGGGTAGAAATACATGGGGAGATCTATTACAAAAAATCAGAGCCGCATAAAGCTTCGGTTACCGGTGATACCGTTGGCGATCCTTTTAAAGATACTTCCGGGCCTTCCATGAATATTTTGATCAAACTGATGTCCATCGTTTCTTTGATTATTGCCCCGCATATTCATGTAGAAAATAATGGCGTAACCAAAATCAAGCCCCAAATCAATAAAGAAATCAAAATTGAGGCAATAAAAACAGCATTTGTAAAAATAAAAAGTTGATAATTAGCGTAATTGTTACTATAAAGGGGTTTCCGATAAAGAAATCCCTTTCTTTTTGTCATAAAATTTAATTACGTTTGAAATTGCAGATAAATTGAACCAAATAATTAAAATTACTACATGAGCCTATTTTTAAAAAAACCTATCAGCGATCTTATGGCTGATGCAACCGAGTCTGGAAAAGGCTTAAAGCGTACCCTTACTGCAGGTTCTTTAATTGCCTTGGGAATCGGTGCCATCATAGGTGCTGGTTTGTTTGTGCGTACTGCATCAGCAGCGGCACAATATGCTGGCCCTTCTGTTACTTTCGGCTTTATTGTTGCAGCTATCGGTTGTGCGCTCGCAGGGCTTTGTTATGCAGAACTGTCATCCTCCATACCCATTGCCGGCAGTGCTTATACTTATAGTTATGCAACCATGGGCGAGTTGATAGCGTGGGTCATCGGTTGGGATTTGATCCTGGAATATGCCGTTGGCGCCGCAACTGTTGGCATTGCATGGAGCGAATACCTTAATAATTTATTGACAAATGTTTTGCATTGGAAGGCGATACCCTATGAATGGTGCCATTCCCCTTTTGAGCATTCTTTGGATGGAACGGCACATGGCATGATCAACCTTCCTGCTTTGGGCATTGTTATCATTCTTACCCTGTTGTTAATTCGCGGAACGCAGGAATCTGCCGTGGTAAATGGAATTATCGTCATTACTAAAGTTGCAATTGTAATACTGATTATCATTATTGGCTGGGGTTTTATCAATCCGGTCAATCACCAAAATTATATCCCCGCACCTACAACTTATACAGACCATCAGGGCATAACCCACAACTTTGGAGGAATTATGGGCATACTTGGGGCGGCAGGAGTAGTGTTTTTTGCCTTTATTGGTTTTGATGCCGTTAGCACAACTGCCCAGGAAGCTAAAAACCCAAAAAGGGACATGCCGATTGGTATTTTAGGTTCTTTGGTAATTTGTACAGTTCTCTATATTTTATTTGCACACGTTTTAACAGGAGTTGCCACAACAGAAGATTTTAGGAATTCTGGTAAAGAAGCCTCCGTTGCCTTTGCCATCAATAAATACATGACAGGTTACGCCTGGTTAGGCCAGTTGGTAACGGTTGCTATCCTGGCGGGGTTTTCCTCCGTGATCCTGGTGATGCTTTTAGGGCAGTCGCGTGTGTTTTACGCGATGAGCCGGGATGGTTTATTGCCAAAAGTTTTTAGTGACATTCATCCTGACTATAAAACGCCTTACAAAGCAAGCTTGTTTATTTTGATTTTGGTTGGTTTGTTTGCTGCCTTTGTTCCTGGCGATATTGTTGGCGATATGACCAGCATCGGGACTTTGTTTGCCTTTATGCTGGTTTGCGTTGCGGTAATTGTATTGCGTAAAACAGAGCCGGATTTGAAACGCGAATTTAAAACACCATGGGTCCCTGTTGTTCCAATCTTAGGTATTTTAGTTTGCGGGGCAATGATCTTCGGTTTAGGCTGGACCAACTGGTTAAGATTAATTGTATGGTTACTAATAGGTTTTGTAATTTATTTTGGATACAGCAAAAACCATTCTGTGCTCAGAAACAAAGCTTTGAATGGAGGAAAAGACGTTACCGATAAAACTATTTAAAATAACCTGATAAAAACAGTATGTAAAAAGGTTCTGCGTGCAGAATCTTTTTTGGTTTTAATACTTTCCCTATCTGCATTATATAACCATCAATGAAGAACAATAAAAATTTATGGATACTGGTTTTTATATGCGTAATCAACTCGTTAGGTTTTGGCATCATCGTTCCGCTCATTTATCCTTATGGCAAGCAGTTCGGTATTACCGAGCAAACTTTGGGTTTATTAACGGCTTCTTTTTCCATTGCGCAATTTTTTGCCACGCCAATTTTGGGTTCTTTATCTGATAAATACGGCCGTAAACCATTGCTCATCATCAGCCTTATCGGCACCTGTATTTCATTTATTTTATTTGCACAAGCCCGAAGTTTGATCATGCTGTTTGCTGCCCGCATCCTGGATGGCATTACCGGCGGCAATATTTCTGTTGCACAGGCCATGGTTTCTGATACTTCCACACCGCAAGACCGCGCCAAAAACTTTGGTATCCTGGGTTCGGCTTTTGGTTTTGGTTTTGTGATTGGGCCTGCTATTGGCGGTATCATGAGCAAGATCAGTTTACAGGCGCCATTTTACTTTTCGGCAGCTATTGCCCTGGTAGGCGTTCTTTGCGCTTTTTTCTTCCTAAAGGAAACCAATACGGTAAAAGAGCGCAAGAACGATACCGAATTCTCCTTTAAATCATTAATTACAGTACTAAAAAAACCGGTGGTTGGCAGTGCTGTTTTTATCGGGTTTTTATTAACGATGGCACAATTCACCATGATCATCGGTTTCCAGACTTTTACTGCGGATGTTTTAAAGATCACCCCTTTCCAGATCGGTGTTTTTTTTGCCGTATTTGGCATTTCCGGCATCCTGATGCAATTGGCGGTTCCCTATGTTACTAAACTGATCTCGTCCAAATCACTCATACTTCTTTTATCGCTTGTTTTTTGTTTTGCGGCGATGCTGCTTTGCGGTTTTAGCAATACCCTTATTTTCTTTGCTGTTTGCATGTGTGTTTATGGATTGTTCAACGGACTACGAAACCCCATGCTCAATGCCATAATTTCTGACCGTACGGATCAGAACGAACAGGGACAAACCTTGGGCATCAACCAGTCTTACGCTTCCATCGGCCAAATCCTGGGCCCGATAACTGCCGGTTTAATTTCGGGCATTTCCGTTCATTTTGTTTTCTTTTTGTCGGCAGCTTACATTTTTTCAGGTTTTTTATATACCTTTCTATTAAGATCAAAAGAAAAAAACAACACTTAAAGCAATGTTGACTTTCAATCCCCGCGAAATCCTTTCTGTAACCATGATCCTTTTTGCCATCATTGATATCCTCGGAACCATCCCGATCATCATTGACCTGCGGCAAAAAACCGGGAAAATAGAATCAGAAAAAGCATCGTTAACGGTTTTGGTATTGATGGTCATTTTCCTTTTTGTGGGCGATCAGTTATTGGCCGTCATTAATCTGGATGTGGCCTCTTTTGCCATCGCCGGTTCACTCGTGATTTTTATCATCGCCATGGAAATGATCCTTGGCATCCGGTTGTTTAAGGAAGAAGATGTTTCTTCAACAGCTTCCATCGTTCCGCTTGCTTTTCCGCTGATTGCCGGTGCCGGTACCATGACTACCCTGCTTTCCCTAAAATCAGAATACCAGACACAAAATATTATTGTCGGCATAGTTTTAAACACCGTATTTGTTTATCTCGTGCTTAAGAATGTGCAGCGTTTAGAAAAAATGCTGGGCAAAACCGGTTTAAGCATTTTGAGAAAAGCTTTCGGGATTATTTTGCTGGCCATTTCGATCAAACTTTTTAGGGGAAATACCCATTTGTAAAATACCATGCTTTCGTTATCCTAAACTCGTTTCAAGATCTCTAAGGATATAGAATTTATACCGGTAAAAGAAGCATTCAGTTATGTGGGATGCCGAAATAAATTCGGCATGACTAAGGAAGAGGAAAGTAAAATCAGTCTATTTTAACCAACCGCGCCACAAACATCGTGTCCGATTTCCGTTCATATCCTTTTAACAGTTCTGATGCTTCCAAAGTTAAACCTGCTTCTTTTACAAGGTAATTTACAACATCTTCATTTTCTTCACAAAAAGCTGAGCAGGTAATGTAGATCAGCGGTTTGCCCGGTTTTAAATATTTGATCACATTTAAAGCAATTGTGATCTGCAAACGCTGAAAGAACTTAATTTTTGAAGGATCAAACTGACTGATCATCTCCGGCGTTCTTCCCCAGGTGCCTGAACCGGTGCAGGGCGCATCTAAAATAACCCCGTCAAAAGCATAGTCATGTAAAATCGAATCAGGGTTTTGGGTGAGGTCAATGAGCTTTTTCTGATACTTTCGGATTCCGGCCTGCTGCAAACGCTCGTCCAGGTTGTCTAAAACCGATTCACGAATATCGGAAACCACTAATTTCAAATCCGGTTCCAGCTCGTGCAGCAGCAATGTTTTACCGCCCGAAGCTGCACAGGCATCCCACCAGCTTTCCCATTTTAGAGGTTGAAAATAGCGCACCGTTTGCTGTGAGGATTCATCCTGCACTTCAAAATACCGCTGTGTCGGAAAAACCTGATCCAGCTTGGTTCCATTCGGCAAAGCCAAACATTGCTCATTTTTCTGCCTGAAAACCATGTTAGCTGCTGCAAGCGTTTGCTTCACCAAAAACTCATGTCCTTTCTGGATGCGGATAAATAAATCGGGTTGTATAAAAAAGGACTGTAAAAACAGTATCTGATCAATTCCTGCCGATAAATGCCCGGTAAAAGGAAACACATTTTCCAGCTTAAAATCCGGATACTCTTTTTGCAGTATTAAAATTTTTCTTTCTACAGGAACTGTTAGCTGAGCAGCTAAACCCGGTTTAAAAAAACTTAGAAAGGAGTTTTCCTGGTTGTTGCATAAAAACTCCGCAGCAAACAAACGTTCTTCAGGAGGATGGTTTTCCAATGCTTTCCCTAACCGGAAGTAGTTGTAAACCAATCGTGAAGCAATGCGCCTGTCGGTAGAGCCCATTTTTTTATGCAACCGGAAATAGCCCGGCAAAAACTTGTACAATGGTGTTTCTGCCGGATAAGCTTCCAGCAAAGCCAAAAAAGTGCGAAGCTGGTTTTCCGCTCTCATTTTATTTTATTGGTTTCAGCGTGTAATCCTCATACTGCAACAATTCTACATAAGTGTTGATCCAGCCGTAACCTTTTTTCTGTATAAACTCAAAATGATTGTGCAAAGCATCAAAAGGTATGTTTTGTAAATGGTTAAAATCAGAAACCGGGTCAGTAGTTAGTTTGCCAAAATACAAACCTGTATCAAATCCTTTAATCGCATATTCCCCAGGTTCTGTATGGTAAGCTTTGCGAAAGCTTTTGATAAAGTTGCCCATTTCTACCGATTTGTAATTTACCTGATAAGCAGAAGTGATAAAGGTGTGCATTTTATCCAAACTTTCCGGCGGCAAATAAGTTGCTTTGCTCCAGTTGGGATGGCCGAATAGCTGTACCGGATAAGTATCAGACAACTTGTCAAGAGCCTGGAGTGTAACGGTTACAAACGAACGTTCGGTTGAGGGAACAATAAAAACATTCTCCGAAGTTTTAGAAAGATCAGGCAACAACGCGCTCAGATCCCCCTTACTGATGGTTACATCAACAACCCGGACCCTCTTGCGGCTCAAACTGTCGATACTTCTTTTAAAGGGCAAAATATATTTGTTGTCTTCAGAAAAACCAGAACGTAAAATATAAACCACTTTTGGCCTGATGTTCTCCTGAATATATTTTGCAACCCGCAAGGCATGAAACTCCAAGGGTGGTGTTAAAGTAATTAAAGTTTCGTTATTATAACCTGCGGGGGAAGCGGCGGAAAGCGGCGAAACAACGGGTTTATGCAAATTACCGATGCGGGCGGAAAAAGCCTGGACACCGGCCGGAAAAACCGGGCCAACAATTAAATCGCTGTTGCGGACAGCCGGATCAGCAGCCAGCTTTTGTGCCTGGCTTTCTTCATCTTTTGTATCAAAAACAGTTAATTTAAAACTTTGCCCGTTACTGGTCAAAGAATCCAGCGCCAGCTTAAAGCCTTCGTAAAAATCAACAGCAATGTTGGTTTTGATCTGGTTTTTAGTTGGGGCGTTAGGGTCGGCCGGATCAAGTGCAAAAGGCAACAACAGTACGATTGAAGGGACACGTTTTACTTTGACAATAGGTTTTTCGGCAGCAGCTTTTGCTGCGGCAGCTTCTCTTTCCTGTGCTTCTTTTGCTGCCCGGATTTCTGTTGCCGGCCTCTCCTGCGTTGTATTTACGGCCGGACGAATCTTTGGCGAACAGGCAGCCAAAAAAAACATGGACAAAAGCAGTATAAACCACTTACTCCCACTCAATGGTAGCCGGTGGTTTAGAACTGATGTCATACACCACCCGGTTGATCCCTTTAACATTATTGATGATTTCGTTAGATATTTTCCCAAGTAAATTATAAGGCAAATGGCACCAATCAGCCGTCATGCCATCCAATGATTCTATGGCACGGAGGCAGATCACGTTCTCATAAGTACGTTCATCTCCCATTACGCCAACGGATTGAACCGGCAAAAAAATGGCTCCGGCCTGCCAAACCTGGTCGTAAACACCGGCAGCACGTAAATTGTTGATATAGATGGCGTCTGCTTCCTGCAAAATAGCAACTTTTTCCGGTGTTATTTCACCCAAAATCCTGATAGCCAGGCCCGGGCCCGGAAAAGGGTGACGGCCTAAAATATTCGGATCAATTTCCAGTGCTTTGCCTACTTTGCGCACTTCGTCTTTAAATAAAGTATTAAGCGGTTCTATTACTTTTAGCTTCATAAAATCGGGCAGACCACCCACGTTATGATGCGATTTGATGGTTGCCGATGGCCCTTTTACCGAAACAGATTCTATCACATCGGGATAAATGGTTCCTTGTCCCAGCCATTTTACGTTTTCAATACGATGTGCTTCATCATCAAAAACCTCGATAAAAACACGTCCGATGGCTTTACGTTTTTTTTCCGGGTCTGATAATCCTTGCAACGCTTCATAAAAACGTTGTTTGGCATCTACGCCTTTCACGTTCAAGCCCATGTGCTGGTACGAATCCAATACCGATTGAAATTCATCTTTCCGCAGTAAACCATTGTCCACAAAAACACAATGCAGGTTTTTGCCGATGGCATAGTGCAGCAATACGGCCGCAACAGAAGAATCCACACCGCCGGAAAGGCCCAAAACCACCTGGTCATCACCTAATTTTTCTTTTAAAGAAGCAATGGTGGTTTCCACAAAAGAATCTGCCGTCCAGTCCTGCCTGCAACCGCAAATATCCACCAGAAAGTTTTGCAGCAACTGCCTGCCGTCGATAGTATGTGTAACTTCCGGGTGGAACTGGATACCATAGGTTTGTGTTCCTTTTATTTGATAAGCAGCAACTATAACCGAATCGGTACTGGCGATCACCTCAAAATTTTCGGCAATGCCGGCAATCGTATCACCGTGCGACATCCAAACTTGCGAGTTTGCCGGGATCAGCTTAAATAAAGGGTTTTCGGGGTTGATGTATTGCAGATGTGCGCGGCCATATTCCCGGGTGTTGGAAGCCAATACCTCACCACCTGAATGATGCGCCAGGTATTGTGCGCCATAACAAACACCCAAAACAGGAAGCATGCCATGAAAAGGAATAAAATCAAACTGAGGCGCATCGGTATGGCGCACAGAATACGGACTGCCGGACAAAATGATCCCTTTTACAGAGGCATCAAATTCCGGCAGATGATTGAACGGATGGATTTCGCAGTAGATGCTCAATTCCCTGACACGGCGTGCAATCAGCTGTGTAAATTGCGAACCAAAATCAAGAATGATAATTTTTTCTTGCATCCGCGAAGATACAGAATAAGGCTAAAGGTTAAAGCACCATTTTTTAGGTGATAAAAGAAGCATGAGCGTTTGCTGCTTAACGTACTGTAAGCTTTAACCAATTTGTGTGTTTTAGTTAGAAGTTCCCCTATTTACTTTAAAATTCTGCGGTAATCTTACCGTTATCATTCTTAAAGACAATAGTTTTAGCAGCATGGCCTTCAGTAGCGTTGGAAAAGCCCTGTGGATCAAATGTAGAAACCGGGGTTAAAAAAGAAGTTAATTCATTTTTTAGTTTAGCAGATGAACCATTGACTTTCAAAGAAGCAGTAGCATCAAAACCATGCAGCACTACTTTGATGTTGTTAAACTTTGATACACGCGAACCCTCTGCTTTTTCAAACACAATGCTTCTTTTAGCAGGTAAAAAACTCATTTCCCTCTTGTAGAAATCGCCGCTTTCGTTTGCAAAGCTTTCGCCATCATCTTCATAATAAACAAAATGGTTGTTTACATCGCCCTTATAAACATGGACAACCAAAGTGTCGGTCGGTTTCTGGGCAGTACTTTGGATTAAAGACTGCATCGGAACAATACTGCTTTCTTTCACATAAACAGGGAGTTTCTGCAGGGAGAGCGGAATGATCTTTTCCTGGTTACCATTTTGCACGGCATCCGAATACAGATCGTACCATTTACCTTTCGGAAAATAAACTTTGCCAAAATCTTTGGTCGATTCAAAAGGGGCTACTAAAAAAGCACTGCCAAACAAATACTGGTTCTGGAACTGTGTGTCGTAGATTTTAGGGTCGAAAGTATAATCAATAGCCAGCGAGCGCATCACCGGATGGCCATTCTGTGTAGCTTCATAAAAAGTGGAATAGAGATAAGGAAGCAGTTTATAGCGAAGGTTTACATAGTTCCGGGAAACTTCCAGTACTTCTTCGCCAAATGCCCAGGGTTCTGCTGATTTGGTATTAATGGCAGTGTGGTTACGGTAATAAGGGATAAAAGCACCGATCTGCATCCATCGTGCATATAAAGAAATACTTGGATTTCCGGTAAAACCACCAATATCCATCCCTGTAAAAGGGACACCGCTTAAACCTAAGCTGTTTAATAATCTCACGCCGGCCAACATGTGGTCTTCTTCTGCCCTGTTATCGCCCGTCCAAATAGCGGTGTAACGCTGCAAACCTGCATAACCGGCGCGGGTTAAAATGAACGGACGTTTATTCATCGTTTTTCTTGCACCTTCGTAACTCGCCCTCGCCATTTGCAAAGCATAAACATTGTGGGCTTTTAAATGGGATGCGGGCTTGCCTTCGTAATTGAACAGCACATTGTCGGGCATTTTTTGGCCCCAGGTAGAAATTTCGTTCATATCATTCCAGATACCGCTCACACCGTCCTGCGCATATTGGTTTATTTCTGTCCCCCACCATGCCCTGCCTTTCGGATTGGTAAAATCCGGGAAGTTGCACCAACCCGGCCAAACCTGCCCGGTGTAATTAGTGCTGTCGGGATATTTGATAAAAATATTTTCCTGCAGGCCGCGGTCATAAACGCTGTAACCTTTTTCCTCTTTCACGCCCGGATCAACAATAAGCGTTGTTTTAAAACCCATTTGCTTTAACTTGTCTGTCATTCCTTTCGGGTCAGGAAAACGGTCTTTGTTCCAGGTAAAAACCTTGTACTTATCCATGTAATGAATATCCAGCGTGATGCCATCCGCAGGGATTTTCTTTTCACGCAGCGTTTGTGCAATGCGGTAAACTTCTGTTTCGGGATAATAGCTGTAACGGTTTTGCTGATAGCCCAAGCTCCATAACGGCGGCATGTGCATCCGGCCGGTTAGGGACGTATAGGAAGAAATAATGTCAGCAATATTTTTATGGTATATGAAGTAGTAGTTCATCTCTCCGCCCCTTGCGCCAAAAGAAGAAAAACGGTTGTTGCTGGCGCCAAAATTAAAATCGCTTTGGTAAGTATTGTCCAGGAAGATCCCATAGTTTAGGTAATCATGGATACCGATATAAAAAGGGATGGTAGAATAAAGCGGATCCAGGCTTGCAGAATAACCATAATTGTCCGAGTTCCAGTTGGTGTAGCCGTTTCCGGTTCTGTCGAGCGGGCCGGTTTTCTCCCCTAAACCAATAAAACGCTCATTTGGCTGCATTTTGCGGTAAGCCGTAACTGACTCATTTACCCAGGAAGTGCCAAGGCCTTTTTGATCTTCGTTGATCACTTTTCCGTCCAACGTATAAAATGATACGGTAAAAGGAGCTTTACCGATGATGGTTTTTACAGAATCAGTAGTAATGGTGATTTGCGTGTTGTTCTGTATAATGTTAACTCTTGTTTGTTGGGGTTGTGCAATTACAGCATAAGAAAAATCCGGCTGAAGCGTAGCCTTGTCCATCCTCACACGGATGATGGATGGAGAATAAACCGTTACTTCTGCCTGTGCCTGATCGGTTTTTATTCTGATTTGCTGGCCGTCAATTTGAACATTGGTAATATTCCCTGCTTCTTTTACAGGAGGATTTTGGGCAGATACCTGAAGGTTGAAAATCGAAAGAAATAAAAAGAAAAATGCTGAAGCGGGATTTAATAACTTGTTTAATTTCATAATGACATTTGTAGGATAAGCGGCAACCAGTTCAAAAAAAATAAACAGGTTGATACCCCAATCCGGACAGGGTTAATTCTTTAGTACGATATAGGAAAATGGTTCAAGGTTCATCGTGCTGCTCAAAGTCGTTTTTGAACCCGTAAAAGCATCCTTCCAGGAAGTAGTTGCTAAAGTGGCTGGAACCGTAAATGGTACTGGCCTGTTCCGCAAATTGGAAACCACCAATACTTTTTCTTTGCCGACTTCTTTTATAAAAGCACAAACAGCAGAAGTTGTGTAAGAGGTTAATTTACCCCGCCTGATCGCTGTACTTGCATTTCTGAAAGCAATAATTTTTTTGTACTCAGCGGTTACGTCCGGGTTGATCGTCCAATCAATTTTAGAAGAGGTAAAAGGAAATACCAATCGGTATGGCGTTCCTACTTCCTGTCCGTTGTAGATCATCGGGATGCCTTTCATATAAGCCACAACCACAAAAGCAGCCATCGACCCTTTTTTTCCGCCAAATAAATCTAACGGTGTACCGTCAGAGCTGTTCACATCATGGTTTGTAATATACCTTACGGTTTGCTGCCAATCTGCTGTACCGATATAATTAACAATGTTTAAACTGTCAATCGATTTTACCGGCTTATTATTTTTATAAATAGCTTTCAGGTTTTCAAAAAAATTAAAACCAAAATTATAATCAAAACCTGCTGCGTAGTTGGCCGGCTTCTGCCCTTCGGCAAGCATTAACAAATGGTGGGCAGGGATTCTTTTCAGCGAATCAATGGCCTGTTTCCAGAAATCGGTAGGCGGACCGTCGGAATAATCACAACGGAAGCCGTCAATATTGGCAGCATAAACCCAATACTCCATGTCGTTGATCATGGTTGAACGCATTTCAGGATTGCTAAAATTAAGCTGTGCAACATCGTTCCAGCCATTCGGACTGATGATTTTTCCTGTCGAATCCTGCTTGTACCATGCTTTGTTTTTTGTCCAGGGATGATCAAAGGAAGTATGGTTGCCCACCCAATCCAGCATTACGGCCATGTTTCTTTGATGGGCGCCATTAACCAGGGAACGTAAATCATTCAAAGTTCCGAATTCCTGGTTGATGGCCAGATAATCTTTAACACAGTAAGGAGAGTTGGTACTCTTTAACACGTCAACAGGATAAATTGGCATTAAATAAATCAAATTTGTACCTAAAGCTTTAATTGCATCTAAACGGGCAGTCACTCCTTTAAAATCCCCTTCTTTGCTGAATGCCCGCATATTGACTTGATAAATCGTTACATCACGCGGATCGGGAACGCGGTTAAAGGGCTTGCCGTATTGCGGCGGATGCTGTTTTTGATAGGCAATTGCCTGCGTTTGGGCAATGGCAGGAACAGGGCCTAAACCCAGCGAAGCAATCATCAGCAGTAAAAAAAACCTATTTCGTTTCATCATCTTGAAAGCCGGACTGAATTATTTAAAAGATTGAATTGCCGATTTTATCCTCAGCATTTGATTTTAATTTTTGATGCTTCTTTTACCACCTCTTTTTCTGTGTTTGTAGCTGATTTGACAGGAATGCAATTTTTAGTGCATAAAAGAAGTATAGTTTAAAACTATAATTCTACTAGCATTGTCCATCCCGAAAATAACTACTGCATTAATACCATGTGCTGAAAAGGCTGCAAATACAATTGGCTGCTTAAAGTAACCGAAGCGCCGGTGAAAGCATTTTTCCAGCCGGTTGCAGTTAAACCTGAAGGCATGGTATAAGTTACTGCATTGTTGCGTAAGTTATCAATCACCAATACTTTCTGGGTAGTGTTTGATTTTGTAAAAACAGCTACATCATCACTGCTAAATAAGCTTAACTGCCCGTTCTTTACGGCATCACTGCCTGCCCGGAAATTGAGGATTTTTTTGTACTCGGCGGTCATATCTGGGTTGGTAGTCCAATCGATCGGGTTATGATAAAAAATGTTCAAGTCTCGTGTACAACCCACTTCTTGTCCGTTATAAATCATTGGTACGCCTTTCATATAAGCTGTTACTAAAAATGCTGCCATTGATCCAGTTTTACCACCATATACTGCAATCGGGCTTCCGTCACTACTGTACACATCATGGTTGGTAATATATCTTACAACCTGAGAACCTGGCAGTGCACTTGCATATTCACTCGTATTGGCGTTTTGAAGCAAGGTAACAGATTTTGAGTTACCATAAACATTAGCCTCGAGCGCAGAATAATAAGCAAAGCCATAAACCATATCGAACCCGGCATTGAACTGATCGTTGCGTGAACCTTCTGCAAGCATTAGAAGTTTGTGTGTTGTGATGCCTCTTAATGCAGTGACCGCTTGTTTCCAAAAATCAAACGGAACATTATCTGCAAAATCACAACGGTAACCGTCAATATTAGCTGTAAATATCCAGTACTTCATAGCATCTATCATGGCAGTGCGCATGGTTTGATTGGTAAAATCAAGTGCCGCAACATCTGTATAAGTGGACGGAGAAATAATATTACCGCTGGCATCTTGCTTGTACCAGCTTTTATTACTGATCCATGCATTATCCCATGAGGTATGATCAGCAACCCAATCAAACATAACAGCCATATTGCGTGCATGTGCTGCATCTACTAAATTCCTTAAATCTGCCAAAGTACCGAATTCAGAATTGACCCCTTTATAATCTTTAACTGCATAAGGCGACCCTAATCCGCCTGCTGATTTGAGAACACCTACAGGATAAATGGGCAACAAATAAACAACATTGGCACCCAAAGCTTTAACAGAATCCAGCCGGGCTGTAACGCCTTTAAAACTGGCATCACTGCTAAAAGCCCTAAGGTTTACCTGATAAATGATGGCGTCTTGCGTATTCGGCACACCAGCAAACGGGGTACCGTATTGCGGATAAGAAGTATCTGAAACAGTAGTAGTATTATTTTTTTTACAGTTGCTAAAAACAGTAATGAATGAAAGAAGCAGAACTCTAATTATATTCCTGTTAATTATAAATTTCATAGTAAGTTAAATAAGATCAGGCAGTTGATGCATTGCCTGATCTGATGAATTAATTTTTACGAAGCGTATAATTATAGTTACTTGGATTATGTAAATCCAGGGTAATGGTATAATTACCACTTACGGGTACAGTTATATTGGTTACGGCAGCATTAGAGCCGTAAATTGAAGCAGGACTATCGGAATAAGCCAGATTTCCGTTAGCATCAAGCCCAAAATCTATGTTCCAGGCATTATTTGCCCTGAACTTAAATGAGCCTGTTGAAAGCATGTTTGCTGTTACTGTCCAAACCTGTTTATTTGGATCATAAGTTAGCTGCGTATCTGTACTCCAGCCTCCGGGGGAAGCATCACCTAATATTGACCAGGTAGTTTTGGTATAAGTCCAGCTATTGGTATTTAAATCTGCTGAAAGCTCATAATAACCTGCTCCGGGTACTTGCAGTCCGCCTGCCAACCCATCTGTTGTAAGTTTACCGGTGCCGGCATCACCGTAGTTGATATGGTTCCAATCCCTGGCGTTTGTATATTTAAAATAATAAGTTCCGCCTACTGGTATGTTTATATAACCCTCATAAATTTTATTGGATTTAAGCGCGGCCATGGTAGGGGCTGACGGCGGATCCCATCCCTGATAATCGCCGGGAATATACAAAAGCGGATAAGTAGCAATTAGCTGATGAGGGGTTACATTTACGGTAACCGATTTTGAATAAGCATTTCGGTCCTGATAGGCCAGAACCCTGAAAGCCAGGTTTCCTGCTGTGCCTGGAGAAATGCCAAGGGACATAGCAAGGGTATTTAAATCCGTTCCTTTGTAGGATTTGCTTAAAACATCATTGCCAACAACCACGCTGGTTGCATTGGCCCAAGCATTACTGCCTACGGTATCTGTAGGGATATCTGCCTGAAGGGTATAAGTTACCGATGCTTTAACCGGATAAACAACGGCTGGCCAGGAAAATGTTACCACAGCCGAGGTATCATTTTTAGAAGTAAGTGTTACCGAAGTGGCAGAAGCTTTTAATGACGAACCAAAAGAAACTGCCTGCAAAGTGGTTAGGGTAGCTTCTTTTTTACAGGATAGTATAAAAAGGGAAGCCAAAAAGAATATACTGTAGCTTATTTTTTTCATGATTGAATGAGATTAATACCCTGGATTTTGTACTAAAGTTGGGTTAGCGTTAAGTGCGCCGGTAGGTATTGGGAATAACAGCCTGTAGGCAGGTGTTGTTGGAACAAAACCATGCGGTAATAAAAACTTACCAAACCTGATCATATCCTGCCTGCGATGTCCTTCCATATTCAGTTCAAAACCTCTTTCATCATAAATATTATCTAATGTAGGAGCGTTGATAGGACTTAAACCTGCCCTATCCCTAACCTGGTTAATAAACTGCGCTGCCGCTGCCGTATTCCCTAAGCGAACGTTACATTCCGCCTGCATCAACAACAGGTCGGCATATCGGTAAATAGGGAAATCATTTGATTCGCCGCTGGCATCAGACGGTGCTACCGGGAAGAACTTAACATCCCTTACGCCTTCATTGGGGCCTGCACCCGGAGAAATTATAGATGATACGGACGCGGTGTAGGTAACACCGCCAGCTTGCGGACCAACTAAAAATTGTTTCCTCCTGATATCACTGGCATCATACTTATTATAAAATTCTTCAGGGATAATCGTACCGTTCCAGCCAGAAAAGCCAATAAGTGCCATACCATTCGGACCATTCAAACTTCTGATTGCATAAATATTGCCACTAACTACGTTTTGGGTAATAAATTCAGCTAAAATAGTTTCATCATTTGGGCATACATTTCCAAACAGCTCGTAATATTGATAACCGAGCGGACTGCTTGTATTAGCACTTCCCGGATGTAATGCAAACCCACCTGATGCCACTTTATTACAAGCTGCCAAGGCATCTGCCCAAGCGGCAGTACCAGTATATACCTGAGCGTTTAAATAAACTTTTGCCAGTACCATGTAGCCAGCCCATTTATTAAAGCGGCCATAGTAAGCACCGCCCCTTGTTTCAGAAAGCAGGTCAATGTTGGCTTTAAGCTCAGATACTATAAAATTGTAAACTGTTGCCCTTTTTGCCTGTGGTATTTTAGAAACGTCAACATTGTTATCTGTATAAAAAGGTACGTCTCCAAAATCATCTATTAAAAGATAATATAACCAGGCACGCATAACTTTAGCTTCCGCAATTTTAGAAGGGTCAGCTTTCGCTGTTGTTAGCTGGGCTACGGCAAGGTTTGCACTATAAATCGAGGAATACAGCCAATTCCAGGTATTGTTAATGATACCAAGGCTTGGCAATGCTGTGTGGGTGTATAATTGTGCAAAATCAAGCTGCCAGTCGCCTGTATTACGGTGCGGTATCACCTGCTCATCAGATGAAAAAGAGTTCAGGTCATACCAGCAGTTATCACGGCCGGCATAATTGGAGTTCCAGGAACCTGTGATTTTTGCATATACATTAGCCAATGCAACATCAGCACCTGCCGGGTTGGAATAAAACTGCTCAACGGGATACTTGTCGTACACATTTTCATTAACCTTGGTACAACTTTGTGCAGCAAGGCCGAGGATAAAAATACTGATTAATATTTTTTTCATTATTTAATTATTTTAAAATAACATTTAAACCAACGGAAAAAGTCCGGGTACGGGGATAATAATTACCAAAGTCTCCACCTGTTGAAACTGAACCATTCTGAGGATTATAATAACTGCTTACATCCACTTCAGGATCCAATCCTTTGTATTTAGTGATCAACGCCAGGTTTTGACCGGTTAGGGATACTCGTAAAGCACTGATGTATTTAACTTTACTCAAATTAAAACGATATCCAACTGACAGGTTCTCCCATCTTAAAAAGGAGCCGTTCTCCAACCAAAGGTCTGAGCCATATTGGGAAGAAGCTATTCCTAAGGGGACAGCACTTTCCAGCACGTTTGACTTACCCAAATTTTGTAATAAACTTAATTGCTGGCGTAAGCCGTTGTAAATTTTATTACCGCCTGAACCGCGCCAAACCATAGAGGCATCAAAGTTTTTATAAGTAAAGCTTGGTGTAAAAGCATAAGTATATTTTGGTAATGATTGCCCTTCGCTTATCCTGTCTTTACTTTGAGATCCCTGGTCAAATATGCCGTCTTTATTTTGGTCAACAACGGTTTCTGCATTATTCGCATCCTTTCCAAGATGTTGTAAAATAAGAAAGGAACCAATAGGTTTGCCCACAACAAGATAGGCATTTGGCCCCCAGCCAACATAGTTTGTAGGTATATCATAACCTTCTATATTACCGCCCAGGCTTAACACCTTGTTTTGCAATAATGTTCCGTTACCTGCAAGTGTTAATGTTGTATTGTCGCTTTTAATAACCGTGTAGCTTAAGGTAAGCTCCAGGCCACGGTTTTGTAAACTGCCAACGTTTGCAAGTATATTAGTGGTTAAAAATGGCCCTTGAAGGGGTACATTGTAATTGAACAAAAGATTGTCCGTATTAGCGGTAAACACATCAACAGTACCGGTAAGCCTGTCATTAAGAAAACCAAAATCTACGCCAGCATTAGCCTGCTTTTTAGTTTCCCACTTTAAATTTGGGTTTGAATTTTGGGTAGCAGCATAATTTGGGATAACCATACCGCCAAAATATGCTGTTCCGGCCTGCCCTACTAATGCAAGGGAGTTTTGCGGGCCAATACCCTGCTGGTTGCCGGTAACACCATAACCGACACGCAATTTAAGGTTACTTAAAACGTGCTGGTTTTTCATAAAATCTTCCTGGTCAACACGCCATGCAAGTGATGCGGAAGGAAAATTTCCCCATTTATTATTAACACCAAATACAGTTGAACCATCCCGCCTGAAACTTGCAGTGAGGAGGTAACGGTCATTGTAGGAATAATTAACCCTACCCAATAAAGAAACCAGCCTTCTGTCATTTTTATAAGAAGAAATATCACCCTGCAAAACTTTTGAAACATCCCCTAACTGCAAGGCATTATAACTTGCTAGATCATTTATAAATCCCCTACCCTGTACAAAGTTGCCGTTATAAGTTTGGGCTTGCCATTCATATACTGCAATGGCATCCAAATGGTTTTTTCCGAAATCATGTTTGTAACTTAAATTAATGTCCATTAACTTTTCGTCTGTATGATCATTGTGCATATTGCCGATTCCCTTGTTGTCAATAGCTGTTTGAACCGTTGATGATGCAGGTAAATAATAACCGGAGTTAAAGTCAACTTTCCTCCAACTGCCGAACCAGCCAGCCGATAAACCTTTATAGATATCCAAATCACCTCTTAAACTGCCAAACAGGTTATTGGTATTACCATTATTTTGAACGGTTTGGGCAACTGCATAAGGGTTAGTGTATTGAAACACGTTCGGGTCCCGGTAGTAAGTTCCATCGGTATTGAACACCGGATCCGTTGGCCTCGAAATATATGCCTGGCTTACTAAATTTGAATAGAAAGCAGCATTTCCCACACCTGTAGGGCTATAAGTAGCGTTATTGATACCACTGTTTACATTCATGGTTAAGGTTAGCTTATCATCCAAAGCCTTTTGCGTAGCGGTAATCCTGCCAATATATTTTTGATAATTAGAATTGATTACCACACCGGTTTGGGTGATAGCGGTTACTGATGCACGGTAATTAAATGAATTGGCACCGCCGCCAAAAGCCAGGGTATGGTTTTGGGTATAACCGTTCCGGGTAAGCAAATTATACCAATCGGTGCTGGATCCGTGATTTGCAGAAATATTTACGCCTTGTAGATTTGCCTGATTTGTCCATTCGGCCGCATTTAATTCATGTAATTTTTTAGGGATTACATCCAGCGAGCTGTTTTCAGTATATTCAACACTGGTTTTACCGGCAGCAGTTCTTTTGGTGGTAATAATAATTACTCCCGGTGCACCGCGCGAACCATAAATAGCTGTGGCAGAAGCATCTTTTAATATATCTACTGATGCTATTTCACTCGGAGGCACTTGGTTCAACAGATCCATGTTACCCTGTATGCCATCAACAACTACCAAAGGATCATTACCGCCCTGAAGTGAAGTAATACCCCGGATACGTACCGATGGCGCCGAACCTGGCTCGCTGCCCACTTGGGAAATGTTTACACCCGCTGCCCTGCCTGCCAATTGTTGCAAAGGATTGGTAATCGGTCCTGGATTTAAATCCTTTGTTCCGAGATTTGCAACTGCGCCCGTCACATCTGATTTTCTGACTGTTCCATAACCAACCACCACTACCTCATTTAAAGATTGTGCCGTAGGCTGCATCTGAAAATTTGCCTGTACGTTTGCACTACCGCTTACCGTTATTGTTTTTTTGATGATATTATAACCTATAAAATTGGCTGTTAAAGTGTAGGTTCCAGGTTTCACATCATTTATCCTAAAGTTACCATCAACATCAGTTGTAGCACCTAAAGTAGTGCCGCCGATGGTTACGCTTGCACCAGGCAAAGGTTGATTTTTCTCGTCAACCACTTTTCCTGAGACATAAGCATTTTGTGCGAAAGCGGTAATTGCACTGATTAAAAACAGTATGGTAAAACCATATTTAAACAGGTAAAACAAGTAAGTTTTTTTCATAAAGAATACAATTGGTTTATTGGTTTATACTGACTGATTGGGGACAGTTAGCAAGGGTCAAAGTAATAGCTGTTTAAACGCAAAAGCAAGTAAGATAAACCCGAATATTAAAATGAATTAAAATTACTTCAGTCTAAGCTATTGAAATTCAATTAATTAATAGACAAAAAACGGAGTGTTTATATAGAAGAATTTAGCTGCAGAGAGGAAGGGTTTGAAGAACTGGCTTCATCTGATTAAGGTAGGGAAACCAAGATCAGCAACGACAGTGACAGCCCAAAACAAAAAAACAGCTTAAGACTTGTCTGGTCAATACAATATCACAAAATTTTTGATGATAATCCTGAAAAATAAGATACTTCTTTTACCACAAAAATTTGGTGCCGGTATTGTATTACCACAAAAAAGAACAGAAAGGACACTGTTTTTTATAGGATAAAAGAAGCACATTAGTTAAACGGACCCATATATTTGAATAAAGCTTTTTTAAAAACAAGAGGGGGGCAAAAAGTATTTTTGATAAAAAATACCTATCAGCCAGAAATAACAGAACGATTGCCTTTGAAGAAACCAAACCCTAAAGTAAGGCAGATTCATTCGTGATTTGATCAACAGCAGCATCTTTCACTGCTTTTATATTCATCACTTTTTCTTCAAATTCATCGTTCGGAATAAAGGATCTGTTTTTAACTTTTGTTTTATAGGTATAAATGGTGTTAACGGAGTAGTTTAAAATTTTGGCAATGTTTTCGTTCTCATCAATACCTAATCTTATCAAGGCAAAAATCCGTAATTCGGTATTGAGCAATTGGTCTTTGTGTAAATGAACTTGATGTTCAAGCGCAAAAAGTGAATTAAAATCTTCCACAAAATTTGGAAACAGGTTTAAAAATACTTCGTCAAAGCTGTGCGAAAGGTTTTCACGTTCAAACTTCATGTTCAGCCGGTTCAGCATCAGCAGCACCTCATCATACATTTTCTCTTTCAAATTCTTTTCCACCGAACGTTTGATACGGTCGATCTTTTCTATATAATCCGAGTGAATATTGAAAAAATTACCGATGTATTCATCCTTGATCATGTTGGCCTCATCGAGTTTTGCATTGGTTTGCAACAACATGCGGTTGGTTTGGTCTAATGTTTTATTAACCTTTACCAACAATGTGTTGGCAGCATTCAGATCGTCGTTCTTATTGATAATAATCCGGTCGGCAATACGGAGTTTTTTAAGCTGTTTTAAAGTAACAAAAGCAAAAATGATCACCAGAACGATCAAGGAGGTAATGATGGAAGCGTAGATCAACAGCGAACGCTTTTGCTTTTCAATACCGTCGATCTTTTCACTTTCAATAATGGGCATGATACTACTGATCTGCACCTCCCGGTGCCTGGCCCCGTAAAAATTAGCATCCGTTAAAGCATTGTTTATATAACTGAACGCTGTTTTGGCGTCGCCCTGTTTATAAAAATAAGTTGCCAGATTGGTTAAAGCGATGGATTCTTTTGTAGAATGCGAATTATCAATGATTGCAGCTTTTATCAGCAAAGGAACAGCCAGTTGAGGCTGATTTAAACCGGTATAAACGTAACTTAAACAACTGAAATTAATGGCACTGTCCTGGTAAGTCTGTCTCAATTTAAGTATTTGCCGGTAAGGGGTTAAAGCGCCTTTAAAATCCGCCGTCCGTAAGGACTTTAAACCTAAGGCAGATAAATACTCATAAGAACCGCGCTGGTTCTGATCAATAATGGAATCACAATACTTTAACCCGATTGTATTGTATTGATTAAAATAATCGCTCGTCCTGTCAAAGTCTGCCAAGTCAAAATAGCTTCTGGCTTGCAAAAAAAGGTATTCAAACCGTTGCTTGTTGTTCAGATACTTGAGGTCAACCTTGTTTAAAGTATCCATCCCTTCTTTAAACATACCGGCCGAGATCAGCACAAAGCCCATGTTTACCCTGGCATAATTTATTTTATTCGGGTCTTTCAGTAAATAGGCACAGGCGTTTAGTTTTTTACAATACACATAAGCCGAATCATGAATAAAGGACTTATAGTCGTTAAACAGTTTTTGGTAGTTATAAAACCGCTCATTTAAGGAGGCAATATTATGGGCAAGTACTTTTTTCGTTTTAGCTATCTCGTGTAACCTTTGCGCATCATACATGGTTTTCTTCTCCAGTACATGGTTCAAAACCTTTTGCAGGCTATCCATATCAGCTGTTGCGCTGACAGGGCAGGCCCATAACATCAGGGAAACACAAAGTATCCATTGAAACCTTGAAATGAATTTATAGAGATTGGATGTGCCCACCGGATTAGTAACGTTTATTAATATCTAAATTTAAAAAAAGCCGACAAAAAGTTATTTCTTTTAGGATATACAAAAATATCAATTGGAAATTGTATTTATACATGGGGTTTATCTCACGTTTAGTTTTTTTTAAAGGCAACGCTACGCTTTAAACTGGTTGTATAATGCTTTAATGCTTTACCAACTATTGCAGCGATACTTCTGCTGTGCTCTTTAAAGACGAAATATAAGCATTTTTATTTCGGGCTTTTATTCTTTTCCCAATAGGCTGTCCTTTGAGACTTGTACTATAAAGAAGGCTTTTTATTCTACAAGGAAAGGGCATGAATCATAAAAAATTGTTGCCCTAATGTTTAGACCCCATTTAAAACATCAGGTTTCTTTATTTTATGTGCAATGATGGTTTTAATTTAATTCGTTATCGTCTAATTGGTCAGTATTTAATTTGATGATCTCTGTTTCCAGTACCTGCACGTTTTTAGTGCTGCTTATGGAAAATTCTATTTACAGTTCTTTTACTGCATCCCTGATACTGGTATGACTGGTTTCTATGGTAACTTTTATGAATAGGAAAACGGTGTCTTTCATGCTTTTAACTATTATAGGAATTAATAAAATCGGTAAACTCTATTTGAAAAGCTGCGGGGTTTTCACCTGCTAACTGTTCTGCGTAACCCTCCCAAAATATTTGGTTGGTCAACTCGATGAAAATTTCTAACATTGCCTTGGGTTTTAAGATGGGTAGTGCCTTAAATAACGCCCCCTGTTAGTGTCTCGGGAACAGGGGGCGTTTCCACTTAATGCGCTTAGGCACCCTCACCTGAACACACCGGCGTGAACGGCAAGACTTTGCGAAAAAAAATACTACCCGGAGCGCAGCGCAGGGTGGAGATTTTTTTTCAGCAAACCCGCAGGGCCTGGTCTTGACGTTCAGGCCAGGTGTTCAGAAATTTGCTTGCGAAAAAGCCAGTGGAGAAAATGAAAGGGGATATTAAAAAGATAAACAAAGGCAACAACTGAAATTTGGGCCGAGGAACGAGGCCCATGTTTCGCAAAGCAGTGAAGCGGCTGAATGAAGGCACGGAATGAAGCGGCTGCAACTGCTTACTTGATGTATGGTACAGAAGCCTTAAAATATATTACGGTCTCACACTTTCGGTCATTTTGTGAACTAAATTTGCATAAACATTATCATTAGGCTTATCTAATCAAGTTTTATGACAAACAGGAAGGCCAATACCAATAATCCCTCCGATGGGCCCGCGGATGTCATGTACTACCCTCTTTTTAATTTCATTAGCCTCGGCGGCCTTATCCCGAAGTATTTTAATAGTACGGATGGCTTGTAGTCTGTGCACAATCTCCCGGGCTACAATTGTTAACAGTACTGTTTTTTCAGGATCGCTTTCCCTGGCTTGGGTATTTAAAACACATAAGGCACCAATATGACAACCTTTTTCTGTTATCAATGGAACGCCTAAATAATAACGCAGATGAGGCTCTTCCTTGACATAATGCCTGTTTTTAAACCGGTTGTCTTCAGCCAAGTTCTTTACCTCAAAAGCATCCATACCCATAACGGTATATTGACATATAGAGTTATCGCTCGGTAGATCCTGAGCAGGAAGGCCGTAGCTGGCAATTGTACATTGCTTGTAGGAGTTAATCAAGTTGACCAGTGACATAGGCGTACCTGCAATTTTTGCAGCTAAAAGGGTAAGATCTCTGAAGTTATCTTCAAGATCAGAAAAGTCTAGACCGAACTCAGCCAAATTAACGATTCTTTCCTTTTCGTTCTCAGGAACAGGCGGTTCACTACCAGTCATAAAGTAATTTCACTTTAACTAATTGTACTGTTGCATCAAAGGGTCTTTTTAATAACTGCCTGCACCAGCTTTTCCATAACATCATAGCCCGCCTTGTTCGGGTGAACACCATCTTTAGAATATTCCTTTTTTAACCCTTTCTGTTCATTAACCATTGCCGGGTAATAATCAACATACGAAAGATGCTTAGTTTTCGCATAATCCTTAATCCAGTTATTTAAGTTAATAACACTGTCCGCAGGCTGCAGCTCAGGTTTCCAAGCAAATCTGTTTGCGGGTAGAACCGAACACAAAATCATTTTAATCTTATTGGCTTTAGCCAACTCGGCCATAGATGTTATGTTGCCCTCGATCATCTCCAACGTTGAAGGTCCGGTATTACCTGCAATATCATTTATCCCACACAGTAGAACCACTGCTTTAGGCTTCAGTTCAAGTACATCTGCCCTAAACCGCAGCAGCATCTGAGGCGATGTCTGCCCGCTTATCCCCCGGTCAATGTAATTGTTCTGCGTAAAAAACGTTGGAGACGCACCGAGCCAAAAGTCCGTAATAGAATCGCCCATATAAACTACTTTAACATGGCCAGATGAATCGTGGTTTAATTTCTCATTAGCTATATGGTAGTGGTTTAGGTTAGGCCAGTCCTGCGCCTTGGCCAGAGAAGATGCAAGCAGCATCAGCAAAAACGATGTTATTTTAATAATTTTCATATTTATATTAATTATAATTATTGACAGCCAGTAACCGGAATCGACGAATTAGTATGATTTTTATTCGGTCGGTAAATCTTTTAGGTGATTTTTTTTACCATTGGACGTACTGACCTTGTAAAACTTATAACCAAAAAGGAATATGACCACATAACAAATAATAGGCAGGTAATAAGCTCGTGCCACATCGTTGTTCGCTACCTGTCCCATAACCAGCGGGAAAAATGCTCCGCCCACTACCCCCATGGATATGAATGAAGATGCTTGTTGGGTATGTTCTCCCAAATTCTTTAACCCTAAGCTGAATATGGTTGGGAACATGATGCTAAAGAAGAAGTTGATCATCATCAAAGCGATATATGACGGCCATCCTAAACTTTGCGTTACTATCAAACACATGAATATGTTACAGCAGGCAAAGGCCGCCAATAATTTATGGGGCTCAATAAAACGCATTAGATAGGTTCCGACAAACCGCCCTGCCGCCATCATTGCCATAAAAACAATCATGTAATTGCCGGCAGTCTGATTGCTGAAACCAATGACGTCATGCCCGTAATTGATAAAAAAAGCCCATGTTCCGGCCTGTGCGGCAACATTAAAAAATTGCGCTATTACAGCCCATATAAAATGGCTGTGCTGGTAAAGTTGTTTTAAAGGTGATGCATCAACGTTTACTGCGGCTATATCCGATACCGAACCATGATAATCTGTGAGTACCGGCACTTTTAAAAACAAAAACACAATACCAATAAACACAATGACACAGCCAATAGCAATATAAAGTGTTTTAACCGAAGAAAGATCTGTCGAGTGAGCACTTGTTGCACGCAGCAGAAAATATGATCCAATTGCAGGGCCTATGATAGTGCCGACAGCGTTAAATGACTGTGAAAAATTGATTCGCTGGTCGCTGGTACGCTGGTCACCCAGGGCTGCTGCAAAGGGATGTGCTACAGTTTCTAACGTTGCCATACCGCAACCCATGATGAACAACGCGACTCTGAAAAAATTAAAGGACTCGGCATTGGCGGCAGGAACAAATAAAAATACACCAACCGCAAATAACGACAGCCTAATAGTACCCCGGGTCTGTAACCGAATTTTTTAAGGAAGTAGCCTGCCGGAATGCTCATCACAAAATAGGCCCCGAATACAGACAGCTGGATCAATCCTGACTTAGATTTAGACAGGTTCAGCACATCCTGAAAGTGCTTATTGAGTACGTCGCTCATCGAGTGCAAAACACCCCACATCAGAAACAAGGAAGTGACAGAAACAAAGGCCACGATGAATCTTTTTTCTGTAAATGCTGCTTTTTGAGACATATAATGGTTTTTAAGATAGTGTTATTAGAAGCTGTTTAAATTTAAATCAACCTATTTTTTATGCTTCTTTTATCACCTAAAAATGATCAACTTCCTGTGTCTTTTTATACTGTTAAAAGGCCATAAGAATATCATTGCTAACCCTAAGCGGCTGATTTGATGATTTGATTTCATGATGCTTCAGCTTATCCTATCAGTTTGAATTTTGTTCAATTTATTTCTATGCTTCTTTTATCCTATAAAAAACATTACTCTTTCTGTTTCTTTAAGAATGAAATACAAACATTTACTTTTTTGGCAGTAAAAGAAGCATTATAATTTTTTTAATATTTAACTTAAAAGGCTCTAACATTATGCTATCAATTGATGATCTTGTGGATAGCCTCCTCTGTAATACTGGCCATAATACGATAGCCAGCCTCGTTCGGGTGTACACCATCTGTGGTCAGCTCTGCTTTCTGGCCGTTACGTTCATCGGCAAAGGGTGTAAAATAATCTAGCAGGACAAGCCTTTTAGATCTGACATAATCTTTAATCAGCCCGTTTAATGCCATGATCTTACCGGCTGGCTGTATTCCTTTTCGCCAGGGATAATCATAAACAGGCAGGTAAGCACATAAGATAACTCTAATATGGTGAAGCTTTGCCAGTTCAACCATTATATCAATGTTATCCATAATGGTTTGATTGGTAATATGCCCATGATTAGCGGCAATATCATTACTGCCGGCAAGGATGATCACCACTTTCGGATGCAGGTCAATTACATCTTGTTTGAAACGAACAAGCAGTTGAGGAGAAATCTGACCACTAATGCCACGGTCTAAATAAGGTTTGTTATTAAAAAACTCAGGCATGAGTAGCTTCCAGCGCTCAAAAATCGAACTGCCTAAAAACACAACCCGCTTTTCACCACGCTTAGGTTTCCCCAATAACTTGTTTTCTTCCTGATAACGTGATAAAGTTGCCCAATCATCTGAAAAATCCTCCTTGACAGTATCTATTGGTTTTTGTGAGGTCAAAGAATCCTGGCTATTACTTTGGGTATAACCGGAAGCAGAAACGAATAACAGTATGGAGAGTAAAAAAGCAAATTTCATATATCACTTCGGTAATTGACAAATCATCTGATGACTTCAGGCATTGCTATTTTTCAGTAGATAAAGAATATGGATAATCACTTGCATTTGATCCTCTTACTTTATTAGGGCTCGCCGTCATATCAAAATTTAACACAGCTCCTTTTTGCAATCCACTATGGCTAATCCAATTTTTAGGATAGGACTGTCCATTTATTTGTAAGGATTGAACATAACGGTTTTTATCATTATTGGCAGACGCATTAATAACTACTTGTTTTCCGTTCTCCAACGTGATAGTCGCCTTTTTAAACAATGGCGCGCCTAATACATACTGGTCTGTTGCCGGCGTAACCGGATAAAATCCCATGGCGGAGAAAACATACCAGGCTGATGTTTGCCCGTTATCTTCATCACCGCAATAACCGTCAGGAGTCGCTTTATAAAGCCTGTCCATGGCTTCACGCACCCAATACTGAGTTTTATAAGGGGCACCACCATAATTATACAAATAAATCATGTGCTGGATAGGTTGGTTGCCATGCGCATATTGCCCCATGTCCATCACCTGCATTTCACGCATTTCATGAATAACGCCACCTCTGAAATTTTTTTTTGCAAATGTAGGAGGAGCGGAAAATACGGAATCAAGTTTTGCAACAAACCTTTCATTGCCACCCATTAAATTCACTAATCCCTGTACATCATGAAACACCGACCAAGTATAATGCCAGCTATTGCCTTCAATAAATGACCCACCCCATCTATATGGATCAAACGGCGTTTCAAAACTTCCGTCCTTATTTTTGCCACGCATAAAATTTGTTGACGGGTCGAACACATTTTTATAGTTCATGCTGCGCTTCCTATAGATGTCAATTTCGGAAGCAGGTTTATTTAACGCTTTACCCAACTGGTAAATAGAAAAATCATCATAGGCATATTCCAGCGTGCGGGCTGCGTTTTCACCAATCCTTACATCATGAGGTACATACCCTAATGTATTATAATATTCAACGCCCTTGCGGCCGGTAGCTCTTGGCCCTTCATTGTTGGCGCCATGTAATAAAGCCTGGTAAAGCGTTTCAATATCGTAACCCCTTAAGCCTTTAATGTAAGCATCGGATACTACTGAAGCTGAATTATTGCCGATCATAATATCTGAATATCCCGGGCTTGACCATTCCGGCAGCCACCCGCCTTCCTTATAAGCGTTGATCAACCCTGCCTGCATTTCTTTATTGATAGAAGGATAAACCAGGTTTAAGAATGGATATAAGGCTCTAAACGTATCCCAAAAACCTGTACCTGCAAACATATAGCCTGGTTCGATATTACCGGTATAAGGGCTCCAATGCACAATCTTATTTCCGGCATTGATCTCGTAAAGCTTATTTGGAAAAAACAGCATACGGTACAGGCAGGAATAAAATGTACGGGTCTGATCAACAGAACCGCCTTCAACAACTAAACGGCTTAGTGTTTTGCTCCATACAGCTTTCGCTTTTTGTTCCGTTGCCTCAAAGCTGTCATTACTTAGCTCACGCTTTAAATTGATCTCTGCCTGCTCTTCGCTGATAAATGAAGAGGCTACGCGCACATGCACCTGTTCGCCTTTATTTGTTTTAAACCCAATAACTGCGCTTACATGGTTGGCTGCTAATTCAAACTTGTTGCTTAAAGTAGTATCGCTATATACTTGCGCCAGCGTTATGGCCTTATCGGTATAAATAACAAAATAATTTTTAAAATTCTTTAACGGCCCACGGGCAAATTTGGTAGAATAACCCACAATTTTTCTTTCGCCCGGGATAACCTTAATATATGATCCTTTGTCAAAAGCATCGATCACAATAGAGGAGGTATCGCTCTGGGGATAAGTAAACCTGAATTGTGCGGAGCGTTCAGTAGGTGTCAATTCAGCAGTTATGTTATAATCAGCAAGGTAAACCTTATAGTAATACGGTTTAACAATTTCTGCTTTGTGCGAAAACCAGCTTGCCCGGCTTTTCAGCATCACTTTAATATGGTCTGTTACCGGCATAATCGCAAATTGCCCGTAATCATTCATCCAAGGCGAAGGTTGATGCGTTTGTTTAAACCCGTTTATTTTATCGGCTGCATATTGGTATTGCCAGCCATCACCCATCCCACCAGTTTGCGGTGTCCAAAAATTCATTCCCCATGGCAGGGCAATGGTAGGATAAGTATTACCGTTGGACAATGCAAATTTTGAATCGGTTCCCATTAATGGGTTTACCCATTCAACCGGTTCCGTTATCTTGCTTGTGTTCTGTGCAAATGAGGCCGAAGTTAGCACGATAAGAATAGCAATAATTATTTTTTTCATCTGATAAATTTGATTTACAGCTACAGGTTAACTTTCAAGGGTTTTTAAACATTGTTAAAACAGACTACTTGCCTGCTGTACATTATTTAATAAAAATTCATTGAGGCACCGTTTAAACGCAATTAAAAAGCGATAAAAGAAGCTTATAAAAACAAGGAATTCCAATGCTTCTTTTATCACATAAAAATATAGAAACAGGATTTATAGGTACAAAAGAAGCATTATAAATTTTTCTGATAAAGGGGTCTGTAAAATAAACTGTGTCATGTCCATGCGAGCCCCATGGGATCCGCATGGACATGACTTACGGGTTCGAATCTAATACCATTCTTCCGGGAAACCAAATCGCCAATTTTTGGGCGGTCATGGCCCAGTTGGCCAGTGGCATCGTCCATTTTTCTTTAATGTTGTTATGGACCAGGTAGATCAGTTTTAACAGCGCCATATCAGAGGTAAAACCACCTTTCGTTTTGGTCACTTTTCTGACCTGACGGTGAAAACCTTCAATGGCATTTGTGGTGTAGATCAGCTTACGGATGACTGCACCGTAGCGGAAATAGGTAGTGGGCTTTGACCAGTTGTTGCGCCAGGACTCCAGCACCTTTTCATATTTCTTGCCCCACTTTTCTTCCAGCCCGTCTAAGCGCAGTTCAGCCAGATCCAATGTTTCGGCCTGGTAAACCGGCTTAAGGTCTTTCATAAATGCTTTCTGGTCTTTGGAGGCCACGTACTTCAGGCTGTTGCGGATCTGATGAACTATGCAGGCTTGTATCCCGGTTTGAGGAAAGACGGTGTTGATGGCTTGCGGGAAGCCGCTCAGGTTATCTATACAGGCGATCAGGATGTCCTTTACGCCACGGTCCTGCAGGTCGGTAAGCACACTCAACCAAAAATTGGCACACTCGCCCTGAGCAACATACATCCCTAATAACTCCTTATGCCCATGACGGTTTATACCCAGGATATTGTAAACAGCATGCGATACCATCCGGTGGTCTTCCTTAACCTTATAGTGCATGGCATCCAGCCATACGATCGTATACAACTCCTCAAACGGCCGTGACTGCCATTCTTTTACTTCAGGTATGATCTTGTCTGTAATAGCAGATAAGGTACTGTGGCTGATATTTGTATCATACATATCCTTGATGTGCCTGGAGATATCATGAAAGCTCATGCCCAAACCATACATGCCTATGATCTTTGGTTCAAGGCTTTCTGCCAATATCGTTTCCCGTTTACGGATCAGTTCCGGCTCAAAAGGTCACGGGGTGTATTAACCGAAATTGTACCATCAGAAGTGCGTACATCCTTACTGGTTTGCCATTCTTCCGGTTGCCCGAACTTCTTTCAACCTCGTCCAAATGGCTTTCCAGTTCTGCTTCCAACGCTGCATCAAGGATGCTTTTCAGCAAAGGCGCGAATGCGCCATCCTTGCCATACAATGATTTGCCCGATCGCAACTGCTCAAGGGCTTTCTTCTTCATTTGCTCGTACCCTAAGGGCGATTCTTCTTGCTTCATCTTAAACTATGTTAAAGGTAATTATCTACACTTTGACACAGTTTATTATTTTACACTCTCCCAAAAAACACTTTAATCAAATAATTCCCCATTTCTTCAAAAAAACTCAAAGCACGTTAGCTCAACCTAATTCAAAGTAATTGGCAACCTGTCCTTTCTTCCAAGATTTAATTTGTTTCCAACAAACTTTTCACCTCAAGCCATACCTCTTCGGGGGCAGCAAAAGATGGGGTATTCTGAAAAAGCCCTTTTGTTCGGTCCACGAGCATGTCCAGTTTGCTTTTCAAAACAACATTATTTCGACTTATGGCGAGGGTCGGATCCTTTAAATTGATAAAACCTGCATTTACTGCACGTGTAACGGCCTTTGCACAGGAGCATTTTGCGTTTGGGTTTACTATACCGCAATAGCTTTGAGTAAATGAGGTAATCTTTTTTCTCGAACGGGATAATAATTGTCTAAAGTTGGCTTCGTTTATATCCAACAATTTGCTTCCCGAAACGCTATTCATTTGCAGAATTTCTCCCAAAATATACACTAGCCTTGCTTCTTCTGTAAGACATTGAAGGATACCTATGGTACACGCTGTTTTAACCTTTTCGGTTAACAATCGTTTTTCCTGTTCATCCTGAAAACTCATTTCCGAAAGACCACTTTCCAGGATTGACCCTAATTCGTCGAAAGAAATATTTTTATTATAGCCAAGCTTTTGACGATAATTCAACAAATAATTACAGGCAATGCGATAGTACCAGGTTCGAAAATTACTTTCACCTCTAAAACCGCTAAGGTGGGTGACAATTTTAAGCAATATCTCTTGTGTTGCATCGCGGGAGTCTTCCGGTTTGCCAAGCATCCGTAATGCCAGGTTAAAAATATCATCTTGAATATGATAAATTAACCGGTTCAAGGCAGTTTTGCTGCCTTGAACCGATTGACTGACCAACTCCTCCATATTCTCTTGATTCATCTTAATCGTTTGGACTCTCCAAAATCTGTTTTAATGCCTTTAAGTCTTTAATTAAGTTAGTTACACCCTGAGTCTGGAACACTTCCTCGGTTGCAATTGCTGGCTTAAACAAGGTGAATGTGTATATACAAGCATCATCACCCAATCTCATCAGCCGGGTTGGGTTTGTTAGCACTCCATCCATATACGTGTCTATTACACCTAAAGCCTCATCGCTAACCACTTTCATACTCATTTTGCCAAACCGGGTTTCAGCGATAAAGCCGGTTTCCCCGTTGCTAATATCCTTAAAAAAACTTGTACCCCATTTTTTTTGAAATAAGGGGTCGGACAATAATGTCCAGGCCTTTTTATAAGGACAGTTTAGATTGATTACCTGCGTAGTAACGCCGTTGAACGTGTTTTCCATTTTAATTTGTTTTTTCCTTAATTAGACCGGTGCGCACCCCCGAGTGTGACAAGTCAACCAAAAAAAACGCAAGAATTTGTTCACCAGATCAATCCGTTAATAACTAAACCTTTTAATGCAAGCGTTTTACTAGAAGATATTGCATACTTGAAAATTAAATATTGTTTATGACATCTCTACCTGCATTTGTAACTCTGGTAATTTTTGAGATAAATTCTCTGTAATCATGCATCTTTAATATGCTACCTCCTAGCACATCACATGGCGGTAACAAGAATTTACAATGAAGAAATCTGAGCCGGTCGTCGAAGATGTTTAACTATATAGATCTTTTCTTTAGTTAACGAAACTTCATAAAGTCCTGAGGCTGGACTCGCTCCGATAACTTCCCGATAACTATCGGGGCAGCGATCCTCTGATTAAAAGTCATATAAAAGCTAACCCGTAACCGTTTATCAATACTTTACTTATTGTTAGGTATTGATTTAAAGGTTTGAGCAAGGTGCTGCCGGCTTGGCCTAAATTCTAAATGCCGTAAATAGTCTTCAAGAACTCTTTTAACTCAGCCGGTTTTCTTCCCAATAACTTTTCTAGATCGCTGCGATGGGTATCGAATTCACCGTTTTTGATAGCTTCACCGAAACCAGCGAAAAATGCAGCATTGTCTTTCGGCACACCAGCTTTTACAAGCTGTTCTATATAAATGCTTTTATCGGGCTTATGGTACTTCACATCTTTCCCTGTAATTTCTGAAAGCATTCCGGCAATCTCTCCAAAAGAATAAGCGGTTTCCCCTGTGATAGCATATTCCTGATTTTCGTGTCCGGGAGTAGACAGTACAACTGCTGCAGCTTCTGCCATTTCTGTCCTTGCAACAAAAGGTGTTCTGCCCTCACCTGCGGGGAAGAAAATACCCGTTTGCAAAACTTTTTCTCCTGAAAACAAGGGTATCAGATCCGCATAGAGCGTATCATTCAGCAGTGTGTACGGGATACCTGTTTCTTTCAAGTAATTGGCCGTGTCGATGTGGATCTGACTAACGTACGGAATGGCAGTGGCTTCAAAGCTTTTAATGTCTATACCGGTATAAACGATATGTTTCACTCCGTTTTCCTTAGCGGCATTAATCACATTTTTATGCTGAATAAGCCTGTCACTCATGTCAGAAGAAGAAACAAGCAATAGTTTATCAACTCCCTGAAGTGCATTTTTTAGGGATTCGTAATTAGTGTAGTCGCCCAATTTGATTTGTACCCCTTTTTCCTTTAAACCTGTCCCTTTGTTTTCATCTCTCACTAAGGCAGCGATATCGTTAGCTGCAATGCCTTTCTCAAGAAGTGATTTAATGGTAGCTGTTCCTAAATGGCCTGTTGCGCCTGTTACTAAGATCATAGTTTTGTCGTTTTGATATGAATGATTACTTTTGTTACGCAAAGAAACTAATAATAATTTCAAAAGGTAACAAGTTACCTTTTGGTAACAATGAAAATAGTGGTAACCTAAAAGTGACTAATGGAAAATATAATCAAACACGCAACCTGTCCGGTAACAGCGACTATCGCGTTGATCGGAGGACGATGGAAAACAATCATTTTGTATATCCTGTCTGCTGATAAGAGGCGTTTTGGCGAAATAGCCGCCCGCATGCCATCTATTTCAAGGAAAGTACTTACAGAGCAATTAAAGGAACTCGAAGCTGATGGATTAATCCATCGGAAGCAATACAAAGAAATCCCCCCGCGTGTAGAATATTCTTTAACGGGTTTGGGTCGAAGCCTATCTCCGATATTGAATGATATGGCAGCCTGGGGCAAGGAGAAAGTATTGGACGTTCTCTAAGCCGTAGTAACGGTTTTGAAAATTTTATAGGGGTCTAGTCTACAATGATTCCAATATTAAAATAGCATAATCTGACAGGCCGGCAACATGATGATTTGATAAACCTTATTGCAAAGGTTATGCGGTTATAGTTACTGAACTGATCAAAATTTTTAAAATCGAAAACATAGTCTGGCGTCAGAACGTTTTAGCTGTTTTTTTAGGAAATCTAAAATCAATTAACTTAGAATGCATAATAATCATTAGCTGGCCTCCAATCTCCGGCATCAGATCATTGACGTGGAAGGCTATTCGAATGAGTACTGAAAAACTTAAATAATAAGATAGTATTCGGCGTATAAAATTTCGGATGGCGGATCTTGACCTGGGATTTAGCGTGACGAATTAAACTGCAATTATTATACATTAAGTTTTGCATATTAGTTCGTTTGTATTCGGCAGGAGACACGCCCTGTCGACCGCTTAAAAACTTTACGGAAAGCGGCTTCAGAAGCATAACCCGATTTTAGGGCAAGAAAGGCTATACTGACCTTCCCAGAAACAAGATGTAGTGCTGCTTCATACACCCCCTTTACCGGGTAAGATAATCGAGCGACGTTACACCAACAAGCAATCGAAATTGAAAGCGAACCGAGACCGCGACATACAGGCGGCTTGTTGGCAGGTAATCAAATTTTTTGATTACCATTGGACTGAAACTGGCATCCTCACATAAAATTACCGGAGAGCATTTGATCCAACTTTGTCTTGCAAATCCTTTTTAAACGCTCCATCGGAATTTATTTTATAAAAATTATAGTTTTTATCAAACTAACTATCCGCAGTATTGCGCTTTGACTTTTAGTTATCGCTTCGTAAAAAATTGCTCCTTCTCGCAGGCACAATAAATCCAGCAAGAGGAAACAAACGCGTCCAGCAAGTTAATAGAGGCTTTATCTGATTGGTTAAATTCCTGCCTTTGCGCGTAGGGGGAAAGTTATCCCCCGATGATAAGTAACCCCCTTATTGCGGTTGACAGCTGATGTGCTGAACTTTGTTAAAGATTATTAATCGTATTTACGGAAGCTTACTTCCATTATAATTTAAGAAAATGAAAAATATAGTTAAACTTTTTAAGCAGCCATTAGCTATCCTAGTCTTACTGACAGGCACCTTAATACAAACCGCGAATCATGCCTTGGCGCAAATTACTTATAAGGCACCTCTGGATCAGGCAGGTTTTTATCGAATCAAGATCGGAGATATCGAAGTTACTGCATTATCGGACGGAACTTTACCTATCGATTTACATCAGTTGCTTACCAATATTAGTCCGGAGCTCATTGATCAGCAATCGAAAATAAATTATCAGACCGCAATTGAAGTAGCTTCTGTTAATGCCTACCTAATCAAGGATGCCGGAAAGCTAATTCTGGTCGATGCAGGAACTGCAGAATTATACGGGCCTACGTTAGGCCACCTTTCCGAAAGCTTAAAGAAAATCGGTATCGATCCGGAGCAAATCGATGCCGTATTGATCACGCATATCCATACCGATCATACCGGTGGATTGATGGACGGCGAGAAAATGGTTTTTCCGAATGCAACCATTTATATAAGCAAACCTGAGGTCGACTTTTGGTTAAATGAAGAAAGTAAAAAGAACGCACCGGAAAGATTATCACATTGGTTCCATGAGGCCGAGGTCAAAGTTGGACCTTACTTAAAAGCGGGAAAAGTAAAGAATTTTGAATTCGGAAAAGAGTTATTCCCAGGAATAACGCCATTAAAAGCATTTGGACACACGCCTGGCCATACTTTCTACTCCTTAGAAAGCAAGGAACAGAAAATGGTCTTTATGGGTGATATCATACATGCCGCGGCAGTTCAGTTCCATGATCCGTCCGTCACTATCGTTTTTGATGTCGACCCAAAAAAAGCCGCGGAAACCCGCAGAAGCGCATTTGCAGATGCTGCAAAGAACGGCTATTTCATCGCCTGCGATCACGTTTCATTTCCGGGAATTGGCCATCTTCGGGAAGAAGGTACAGGATATATTTACATCCCTATTAATTACAGCACACTTGGAAGCGGGCAATGATTACAATTACAACGTGCTAGAATCCTAACTGAAACTTTCACTAGGTTAATAAATTCAATTAGGATTCTTGATCAAACATTTCAGACTAACTGAGCTTCTGGGCTTGTTAATTCAGGCACCCGTTGCGGATCAAGTTTGTATTGATCGCCCCAATTGCTCATCAAAGTTAATATCGGGACAAGCGACATGCCTAAATCAGTGAGAAAATATTCTACCTTAAGCGGTAACTGGTGATAGATCTTCTTTGAAATTATTCCATGTTCCTCCAACTCTTTGAGGTGCTGGTTAAGGACACGTTTTGTTGCATTTTGATTGTGCCGCTGCAATTGACTTGGGCGGTTATATCCTTTTAGAATATCTATGATCAGGCAAGGTTTCCATTTCCCGCCAATTATTTCTATGGTCATAGCCATACCACAAGTCAGGTCTTTTGGAATCTTTCTCTCGTACATTACTTAATATAATATGCAAAGGACGCGTTAATTAGCTTAATTATCTGATTACTTACAATCATCATAGTGTTCTCGAAATTAGTAATTAAATCGCTTACTCCATCTATTAAGAAACATGAAAACGCAAAATAAATATAATGGTAAAAAATCATTAATTAGTATGGGTACACAATTAGTTGACATTTAGATTTTGAATGGTGAAAAGTTGATAAACAGTTTTTTTCCTACTGCTTCCATGATGGGTTTTGTTTGGTAGAACAAGGAATCGGCAGTAATGTAATCCTGCGGCCTGAGCCAACGTGCCTTCAGTTCTTTCCAGAGCCTTTCGGCCATGTTGAGCTGTGGAGAATAAGGTGGCAGGTAAAAGATATACAAGCCCCTTTGTTGCCATGTTTCCAGGCACTGCCGTACTTTTTGCGCCCTGTGCACACTTGCATTTTCCAAAACCAATACCGTTTGTTTTTTTATGTCCAGTGAAAGTTTGTCCAGTTCTTCGATGATAAAACCTGCACCAATGTTCTGTTCTGTCATACGGTAGAAGGGCCTGTTGTCCCTTGAAAGCAGTGCAAAACAGTTGATGCCACGCCCTTTGGCCGATCCGGTAAACACATCTTCCCCTTTGAACTGCCAGCCGTATGGCACATACCCTTGTTCACAAATCCGGCTCTCGTCACCATAAAACAAATCGATCCTGCCTTGGCCGGACTGCTGTTCCAGCAACAGGAGCGCTTCCTTTTTAAGCTGATACAGCCCTGCGTCGCATTTTCCTTTCGGCCTGCGCCTTATACGCTTGTAGCGGCAGTGATGCTTTTTAAAAAACGTTTCAGGGTTTTCAGGCTAAAGTTTTTGTCCAGTTCTTTTTGAAGTATCTCTTTGGCCTGGCCCAGGCGTTGCCGCCCCTGCCTGACCGTTTCACTTATTTTAGCCTCGTCCCCCTCTCCCAAGATCGGCTTACGCCCACGGCCTGCTTTTGTACTCAGCCCTACCATGCCTTCCAATTCAAAACGGTTGACCTAGTTGTTGACCGAGGCCTCCGCCGTACCCGTAACCCTTGAAATATCCTTGGAGCTACGCCCTTCGCTTTTCAGCAGCACCATATGGCAACGCTTGCGCAAAACATCTGCCTTGCCCTTTTGATAGCCTTTTGTCTGTTGTTCCCTTTGAACCTCGTTCAACTCGATTATTCGTACCTTTCTGCCCACAAAAAATATAACATATAATATATCACTTAATTTTGTACATATACTTATAAAAATATAGAAACAGGATTTATAGGTACAAAAGAAGCATTATAAATTTTTCTGATATAAGTTTAAACAGGCTCTTTAAAAAACGTAAGCGTTGTTAATAATCTTAGCTTATAGGTTTTTTATAAAAAAAGATAGCTTTTCATGTGTCTATCAGCCTCCTAAACCCCTATAATTGAGTCTTTCTTTTATTGAATTTCACTTTTAAATTACTGACTGAGCATTTACAAAAAGTCTCTATTTACTCTTTGTAAATGCTCATTACAGTAATCAACCCTTTATATTTATAGCATTGAAAGCTTTAAACTTGTACAATGTTAAAGCGTATCAACTTTTTTTAATTAACTGTATCTGATAACTAAAGGTTGTCGGTTTTGCATAAACACGATATTGTTCCAACGGACGCGGTCCACAACCATTTGAACCTACACCCAAAGTTTTATGACTGATACATAGAACGGTTCCGCTACTTTTTGGCAGGTCTATTTTATATTCCACCGGATCCATCTCCTCATCACTATACGGAAGGGCTGAAACCTGCAATAGATCATTATCTTGTTTAATACTTAAGCCTAAACCTTTTTCTGAACTTAATTTAGCCCAACGGACATCTTCGTGGTTACCGCATTCCATCGGTTTTTCATAAGGTGTAAGCTGCTGCATTACACTACTTGAATAGTGACCTACATCAAATCCACTTTTCCTGTCGCCATAGTTTTCCATAGGGCCGCGGCCCATATAATCAAACTTATCCAGATCTTTACTTAGAAACATACGCACACCCAGCCTGGCAAGGACTAAGTCTGGATTGCTGTTAACAAAACTTACGTTGTTTGCAGCATTAATAACACCATTGCTGTTTATAGTGTAAATCACCTGATGATGAACAATAAAGTTTTGTTTGCCGGTTCCGGTTAAGCTTACTTTTATTTCAGCTTCTGTAGGAGAAACCTGCCTGCTTTTTACTTCATCGGTTACCCATGCAATTGTTTTAAAACCATATTTCATCCAATCGTTGTAAGCCCATATATCATCTTTCTGGTGTGGCGCGCGCCATAGATGCAGCATTGGCCCGCCGTTGTCTCTCAATACATTGTTACCATCAGTTTCCATTTTTGTAAAAGTACCTTTGGCTTTATCAAATTCAAGGCTAAAGCCTGTTCCTTTTACTTTGATAACATCTTTAGCATCGGATAATGTCAATGCACCGCCTGTTAACTGTTCTTTAACGGCTGGAACAGCTATCGGCAGTTCCAATTGCTGCTCAGCTACTTCAAATCCTTTTTTGGCCCATATTTCATTTGTTGCTAAATCAAATGAAACCCTAAGGAAATATTCAGCTCCCGGTTTTGAGGTAATTTTGTAAGGTATTTTTATATCCTGCTCTTCACCCGGTTTGATCTCGCTCAAAGTAAGATTACCCGATGATATGGTTGCACCATTTTCACTGACCTCCCATTTAGCCGTTAATTCATTCAGATTGGTGAACTGATACCTGTTTTTAATGGTAACCACGCCATTTTTTAAATCCTTACCGAGGATGCTGATCCATTGATAGGCGTGTTTCAGCTCCGGGTAATGCGGTTTAGGAGAGCGGTCAGAGAATACTACCCCTTTATGAATAAAGTAATGGTCATTAGGGAATTCCCCAAAGCCGCCGCCAAATGCTATTATCGGATGTTTAGGATTGCGATTATTATAGATACCCTGATCCTGCCATTCCCAAATAGCGCCACCCAATAATTCTGGATATTTATCAAATAATTCATTATAAATATCTACCGACCCCATCGAATTGAACATGGCATGTGCATACTCGCACAAATAAAATGGCTTGGTAATCTCTTTATCATTAGCCCTCTTTTCCAAGTCTTCCACGCCGGTGTACATTTGGCTCTCAACATCGGCCGGATTTTTTTCTTTTATCCCAAAACCCTCATAATGAGTTGGGCGTGTAGGATCGATTTCTCTGATTGTTTTTAATGCTGCCCTAAAGTTGGTGCCACCCCTTCCGTTTTCATTACCTAACGACCAGATGACAACTGAAGGATGGTTTTTAAAATTTTCCACATTGGCCACATTACGATCTATAATAGCGGCTTTAATAGTTGGTTCCTCATTAAATTGGTTTTGCTGGGCATGGCATTCTACGTTAGCCTCGGCAACCAGGTAGATACCGTACTCGTCGCATAACTCGTACCATCTTGGATCGTCAGAATAATGGCAGGTACGTACATGGTTACTGTTGGTCTGTTTAATCAATATAATATCCCTGATCATTTGCTCTTCGGTAACTGCATGACCGTCATTCGGCCAGTTCTCGTGACGATTAACGCCCTTTAATTTAATAGGAACACCATTTACGGTGAACAGCCGGCCTTTGATCTCTATCTCGCGGAAGCCGGTACGTGAAGACAAAGTTTCTATGGCACGGCTACCGTCATTAATAGTAACAACTGTTGTATAAAGTTTTGGTGTTTCAGCAGTCCATTTCTGAGGATTGCTCACATGAAAATTGGCATTTACTACCACTTCTTCACCTGGTTTCAGTGCAGGAATAGCTTTTTTAGTTACCGCTCCTGGCACTGGGGTTGCGCCATTATATAAAGTAACCTGTAATAGACGGGTCTTAACAGCGGTAGTGCCATAGTTCTTTACTTTGGTTGATATGGTCAGATCCGCATCCTTAAATTGTTTATCAAGGTTGGTTTTTATAAAATAATCCCTGATATGTTCCTGCGGGGCACTCCACAAGGTTACATTCCTGAAAATACCACTTAAACGCCACATATCCTGATTCTCTAAGTAGCTGCCACTGGTAAAACGATAAACTTCAACAGCTAAAGTATTTTTACCGGGTTTTACATATTTGGTCAAATCAAATTCTGCAGCATTACGGCTGTTTACGCTATAACCTACTTTACGGCCGTTTACCCAAATGAAAAACCCTGCATCTACGCCATCAAACGTAATAAAGATTCGTCGTCCGCTCCACTCTGCCGGTAATGTAAAATCACGGCGGTAGCTTCCTACCGGATTACGTTCTGTAAGCGTCGTATATTTTTTATTTTTGGGTTCGGTCATTACCCTTGGAAAATCGCTCTGGAAAATCAGTGTAAAGTTGCTGTAATAAGGAGTACCGTAACCTTCCACTTGCCAGTTTGATGGAACCTTTATATCTTTCCAGCCGGAAACATCATACGATAATTTATAAAAGTTAACAGGCCGTTTTTGCGGCCAGTCAACCCAATTAAACTTCCATGACCCGTTTAAACTCCTGCTAAATGAAGAAGCATGCCGGTTAGCTGTCAGTGCTTCTTTTAATGAGGCATAAGGCATTAAAGTAGCATGTGATGCCTCTTTGTGGATACCAAGATTTTCCGGGTCCTCAATCTCTTTCGGAACAAATGCCGTGTCCGTTGCTGACAGCCGGCTTCCTGCTGGTTGTTGGAAGCCCAGACTCATTTTGTGGATGAAAATAAAAAGGAGAATTGTTAAAATTTTGAAAGTATGTTTCTTAAAAAGAGGTTTGCTCATAAATGTGATACTTAGAAAGGATAGTTTATAGACGTAATATTAATTTCTTCAGTTGTTTTAATTTGTGCCTATACCGCTGCTTCTTGTGTTTTATTAGGTTTCTAAAAGACTGCTTGAATCTATATTAGAATAATTTATAATACTTCTTTTATGCCTGTAAATTTGGTTTTTATATGGTACCTCTCCATACAAAAACATTAAAACTTAATGTTTTTTAGGTGATAAAAGAAGCATGTAATAAATGGAATAAATTTTAACAGGATATAATTATATTGAACAAAGAACTATAAATTTCAACTACATAGAATGTCTTTTTGTACTTATTTCTTGTCATTATGTACAAATAAACTACTATTAGCTATCCTACCGATGGATTTGGGTTTACGTGAAGGTAAACTAAAGTCCGTCCGAAATGGCGAATCCTTCATTCTTATTTTTCAATATCCTGATTCCTGATATACTCCATTTTATTTATGAACTTTTTCTTTATACAAAACATTAAAGTTAACAGTCAATAAAATGGTATTTAAGATAAATTTACCATCGTTATGCAAAGGTTGGCAAGCAAAAATCTCGTGATTTTCCTGTCTGAGTTTGAAGTTTTTTTTAATTACTATACTTGCCAACAACATGGAAAATACTATTTTAAACCTATTAAAATTCAGGGTCAGAGCTACTAATGTGCTAACGTACATCATGCTATAACCGACCGCAAACCGAAAAAGATCAACAATATAATACTATTAGTTTGCTTATTTACCACCACACTTGTTTCCCGTCTTCATAAGTAAAAATGCGTTCCTCCGACCCTTTTGTAATATTATGCAACCGATACAAAGCGTTAGATGGGATATTTCTGTAAATAAGTTGATTATTACCCGCTATTTTTATGCCTGAAGAAACCCATTGCTTGTTATCCCAGTAAACAAGTTCGTATTTCTGTCCAATGTCTATTCCGTTATCATCATTACGGGGTAAGAATCTTAGTTTGTCGATTTTAACAGAGCTGCCGCAGTCCAAGCCTGACCAACCACCGTTAGGCTTGTTAAAATCAAAATAAGTGGCTTCATCACCATCCATTGCACTTACAAAGGTTATCTCTGGTTTATCATTATAGGAGCCTGGTGTGCCAATGACTTTGCCGATAACCTTTTTTCCATTTAAGTAAAATCCAACTTCTGCAATGTTTCCCCAGCCACCATCTGGCGATAAATAACGGTAATACCGATACGGTTGTGGTAATATAATGGAAATATCATACCACTTCATGTCTGTTTCAGGGAAAGGTATCGTATAGATCGTGACCGAATTGGTAAAACCAGGATTGTCTGCGGCCTGGAACTTTCCACCTTTCATCCGTCCGGCATAATCCGATTTCATAAATACCGGGAATTTACGGTACAATATGAACGTTTTGAGAATTGATTTATTAGGTCGCAGATATTTTATTTCACCTCCTTTTGTTAAAATGAATGGATGATTCGCAGGAACAAGCAACCCGTCTTTAAAATACATAGGTAAGTATGAGATACCAGTAATCATTTTATTGAATACAACCTTATTATTTAATAACGTGTAGTGCGATTAAGAAAGAGGGATAAAATAGATATAAAGGTTATGCATATGACTGACAAACAGTATATTAAGGGATATTTAACGCCAATCAAATATTTCCCCATGCACAACCTTTCGACCAATTTCCATGTATTTTTAGAGATCACCAAATCTGTTTTCAAAGCAACTATCAAAGGGGACAACAACTTTAAGTTCTATCCGCGCAAGCCAAAGCAATCTGATTGCGAGGTACTTGCGTTAGCACTGACAGCTGAGTCTTTAGGGATTGACTCTGAAAGTTGCCTTTTTGGCAAGCTCAGAAATGATTATCCTGCTGAGTTCCCTGATTTGATCCACCGAAGTAACTACAACCGCCGAAAGAAAGTGCTCGGAAGTTATCTGCGGCAACTGAACCAGGTACTTGCAGGGCAGATGAACGAAGGCGAAAACGTGTTTATTGTGGACTCCGTTCCTATCCCTATCTGCAAAGTTGCCCGCGAAAAATAGTCAAAGATTTGCAGGGAAAACTTTGCAACAGCACCAGACAAGGGCTACTCGGCGGTCAATAAAGCGTATTACTATGGCTACAAACTGCACCTGGTCACTTCGGCCAGTGGGGTGTTCCAATCGATGGACTTAAGTAAAGCCAGTGTACACGACATCCACTTTCTCAATGACATAAAGCATTCAGGGTTAAGCAACTGCACACTTATTGGCGATAAGGGGTATTTGTCAAAAACCCACCAGCTTGACTTGTTCGCCTCGGCCAAAATCGAATTAAAAACGCCTATGCGCAACAACCAGCAAAGTAAAGAGGCGATTGCACCTGTTTTTAAAAAGACCAGAAAACGCATTGAAACATTGTTTGCACAGCTGTGCGACCAGTTCATGCTCAAAAGAAATTACGCCAAATCTGTGGCCGGCTTAACCGTAAGGGTCTTAAACAAAGTCGCTGCCGTCACTTGCCTGCAATTCCTGAACAACCAAAACTGGAGTTGCAACAAAAAAGTGGACATTTGGTTAAGCTGCAATAATTTGTTTGTTTAGTTGTTTTCCGTAATTCTGCGGGGACATATATCCCTGGGCAGAATGTAACCTTTTACGGTTGTACCATATTTCTATATATCGGGGATACAATCAGTGCCGCCTGTTCTTTGCTGTTGAATTTGTTTTGATAAAAACACTCTGCTTTCAACGTTTTAAAGAAGCTTTCTGCTACCGCGTTGTCCCAGCAATTGCCCTTTCTGCCCATACTCCTTGTAACCAATGGGTTCTTGTTCAATAAATCCCTGAACCCATTACATGCATACTGGACACCACGGTTTGAATGAAAAATCAGCTCTATGGTTACCGGCCTGTTTTTTGTGCCATTTTAAAGGCTGGGATAACTGTTTCTATTGCCACAATAGCATATCATTCTTTAACATTTCCAAAATGCATTGCTGTTTTTAATGAATGCTACTGTTCAGTAATCGATATTTTTACACGAGAAAGGAGGTTTAAACGTTTAATTGATCCTTAGACCTCGGCGGAAAGAGGTTAGAAACTTTGATGGCATTTCAATATAATGATTTCAGTCGTTGTTCTTAAGATGTAGAATCATCTCTCGTTTTATAGAGTCCGTATAAAATGTTTCAATTTTAGGTTTGAATGCTATGATACGTTTAGCTATATCTTCCCACTTGTTTTTTTCATTATTGCTACGATAGAGTTTAAAAAGCATATACTTAGGCGTTATCATATTGGGGATAGCATTGTCTAGAGTTTTGTAAGATTTTTCGGCATCATGATATTGATTCAACATTAAATAGCAATGACCTAAACCTAAGTAGATTGCAATATTAGGTGAATAGACTTTGGCCTTATTATACAATTTGATTGAATTGATATAATTATTTGTAGTTGAATATAGGTTAGCTAATTCTATTAAATAACCTGGATAGTACCTAAAGTGAGGATATTGTTTAGACAAGTTATTTAATGCCGTAATTTTTTGAGTATCGTTCAGGTATAAATTTTCGATTTGCCCCCAATATTTAAAACTATTATATCGATCATAAATATAATTAAATAAGAATACCGATAAAACTAATAAAACTACCGAAATAAAAATTTTGATATGTTTGCCAATAACTATATATTGACCTTTGCCATTGAAGTCATTAGATAAGATAAAAAATAAAACGATTCCCCAAACTTGTATTGTAGTTATGGATAGTGAGTAGGAAAACAAACTGCCGATAACCAAAGATGTGGCAGAGAGCGCAGTACAAATTAATAGCGGTTTGCTAATATTCGACTGCGACTTATTCAGCTCGTTTTGCAGGTTAATTACTACTAAAATAGCGATGATTATGATAATAGTAAGATATATAAGACCACCTTCGCAAAAAAATTGAAGTAAAAAATTAAACGCATACCGAACATCTCCAGCGAAGCGGTTTAAACTAGACGATTCTAGTTTCGAAAGATAGTCTCCTTGATAAGCTATATATTTACCTGCAAATAAGTCTGTGCCCACTCCGAAAATGGGATGACTTAAACCCATATTAAATGAAGTCGCCCATATTAAAATTCGGCCATAGGCTGAATCCTTTTTTAGGATGAATAATAGATATATTAATAAAAAGTTTAATACTATAAAAGCTATAGCAAACACCATTTTATTAGTATTTGATAGAGATCGTAGCATTTGATTTTTTTTTATAACTATTAATGCTGAAAGAGATATAAATAAGGAAAGTTCAGCGGCTCTTGACTCTGAAAAGAAAACTATCGTAGTCGCGATTACAAATGTCACTAAACCCCAATACCTGAACAAATTGTTTTCGACGTAAAAGTAAATTGAAATACAAAAAGCAGCTAACGAAGCAATAAAGACACCATACGTTCCTGGATTGATAAACATGCCTGTTGGAAACCCTTCAACATTTGTAGGTAGATAATTAAATAATTGAAGGACTCCTACAAAACCTTGATAGGAAGTTAAAAGCAGAACTACAAAGTAAACACTCTCTGCAGTAAATACTTGGCGTAGATCAATACAATTTTTTAGAGTAAAGTAAACAATCAAAAAAGAGAATCGAAGTATGAAAGATTGAACATTGAACGCGTTGTTAACTATAGTGTTGGTGAATACTACTACCCCAAAAATAATTACGCCAAAATCTATAAAAGATAAACGCCTAAAATTAACGTTACCTATTGCAAAAAATGCAACAAAAAAACTCCCCACGAATATAATCCACAAGTCCTGGACGACAATTAAGCCATCAGGAATATTTGAATTCGTAATACAAGAAGAAAAAAGGAGAAGCAGAAAAAAAGTAATTTCAACTCCCCGATTTTTTATTAAATAAGGTTCATAAATATAGATTTGGGTTTTCGGTCCTAATATAATGACGTATTCAAAAAGTTTTAAGATTTTTTTTCATAGTTATTAAATTAATTATATACTTTTGACTTATTCAACACCTAATCCCTACTATATCATGAAAAAGAAAACCTTAAGCTTATTTGCTGTAGCATTAGTTCTTCTAATTTGGGGCTGTATGAAAGAAGTGTCTTCACCTATCGAAACCCTTAGCTCAACTAGAAATTCATCCGCAAGTGTCAGTAAATCGCAAGTCTATTCGTTAAAAAATAACGACGCCCAAACTTTGAATTTATTGCAAAAAGAAGATGACTTTAAGACAATTGTAATTTTCAATAAAAAATTTCTAAACAAAATTATCAACAGTAAGATAAATATATCAAATACAGCTTTGATGTTAAGCGAGAATCTATTGGATTCAATTGGTTGGGATCGGCATGATTTTAAAGTTGAACGTCTGTTAGTGAAGCAGGCCGCACAGCGACTTATAGTAAAGTATGGTATTCAATCATCTGACTGTAGCGTATGTACGCCGAATAATACATTGTCGGCAAAACTTGCTAATACACAAAAAACATTGTATGGTTTTAGAAGATATCCGGGAGAGATTACGTATTTGAATCGATTATTCGATAGATGGAATGGAAACAAAGCGTCATTTACTGTACTTGGTACTAATACTAGTAACCTGCGCGTAATGGATGATTCAGGCGGTGAGAGCGGCGGCGGCACTCAATGCGCTTATGGAGGATATATATCTTGCTTGATAATATGTGGTGCTACGATAGAATTTGGTCCGGTTGCGGGACTTTGTGCAGTTGGATGTTACTGTGGTTTTTGTTCTGGCCCTTCGAGGGATATAATTTGCTATCAATCGCATTAACTTCATTTAAGTCAGTTAGACGCGTTTTTAACTAATCTCTCTAATATATTTAGTCATGAAAATAAGTGCAATTATTCCCTTTGTAGCGATAGCAATGGCAATTGTGTTAAATATTGGGATTCATCGGTCGAATTTGTATAAGAAAAAGATAATAGCCGCTATTGTTATATTTGTGGCACTTCTTTTTGCAGGAGGATGTCTTTTTTATGGATGGCAGAGTAAAAATGTCTATCTGATGATTACTGCAAGTCTAATAATTTATGGTGCTGTTGACAAATTCTTTAAAAGAATTATCCCTGCGACCAATTGAACACTTACATAATGAGCTATCTGCTAAAATAAGTTTAGCAGATAGCTCATTAAAATTTCTTAGCTCCGCCAACTTTATTTATAACCCAGTTCCCAACTTTTGTACCCTGTAAAATGCCATTACTTATTGCATCCATAAAATGAATTCCTCCCCAAAAGCGTGATATTGCCGCCTCTTTTGCCGCTTGGTTAAAAGAACTGAAATTTCTGGGTGGTATTCCAAAATTAACTTCAACATTGTCTGTATAATGAAAATTATCGCCAAAATAGTGAGTGAGAATCACTGCCGAAGTAGTTGACACAACCGAATGCCCGCTTACATATTCCGGAAATGGTGGTGTTTGCAAAAATGGTTTCCAAGCGGGGTCAATATATTGACGGATCACTGTTTCAGGCCGAATGCGGTTGGTACGGTATTTAACCTCCCAGCAGCAAATAAAACAATCCATCAGGCCAATGGCTACAACGGTGTTGATCTCCATCGTTTTTGAAAAGCTTTTTTTAGCCTGGTTACAGGCAATACCGGTGATCCCCATCCAATGTGCTCCGGGTGAAATTTTTTTTAACCCGATAAGCATATGCCCGTCATTCTGGACATTGAATGGATTACAATCCCAAAAATTAGCAACGTTTTTTTCTTCCTGTGTTAAGCTATTATCGCTTTTTGCATAGTTTAACAGCAAACTTTTATAAAAGGCCGAATGCTTGTCCGTAGAGAATGGAATTGGCAGATCAGGTATGAATTGTGAGGCCGAATCAAGCGTTAAAGTGCGGAGAGTATGAAAATAAGGTTCAACAGGCAGCATATACGCCGGCGGGGTTGGAGCCCAATAACCCGGCCCTACCTTAAGTTTATACCTTGGATAATTGCTGATCTTATTGTACCTGTCTGCTTTGGCATAAGCCATTATTTTTTTGCTGATAAATTGTGCGTAGTGTTTTGAACTATCTATTATTTCATTGTTAAAACCTATTTTCCTGCATGAGTCCAAGAAGTTCTGCTCATAACTGGTCATTAAGCTGCCCGATGGCTGTAATTTACCGGCAGTTTCCATCATGGCAAGTATGGCGCTCAGCCGGTAATCATATCCGGACACTTGTTTAGGTTTGCCGATCAGGGGATAATTATTTAACACACCGTGCATGTTTTTAAAAGACCTGTCATTTTCTGATACCACTTCATATCCTGCCAGGCAGGTATAAGCGAAAAAACGGGCGGCTAAGGGAGGATTGGTAACATCATGAACCATAATGTCACTCATTTTTGTAATTATTTTGCCAATATCCCGGTTAGTTAAAACCGGACCATCGCCTTTACTTTTGCAGCCTTGTATCCCAACAGAAAAACCCAATACTGTAAAGAAGAAATAAAATTTGTTCATTTAAATTAAAGCCTGTTTAAATTTGTTCAATTTATTGTCAATGCTTCTTTTACCCTATAAAAAACACTAAGATCAGATGCTTCTTTTACCGGTACAAAATACATACACCTATTTTATGGGTATAAAAGAAGTATCGTAAATTTTTAAAAACGAAGTTTTAACGGTCTCTTACTCCATCTTGTAAGCTTTCAACCTGTTTTTATCCAGGCTGAATAATAAAATATCACTTATTTTAAGCACGCCCCTAACATCTCCCGATAAATTAAACCCTGATTGCTGCTGTGATATATACTTATAATTGCCTTTACCGTCTCCTTTAAGCAGAATGCCGTAGTTTGCATCGTATTTTCCCATATGGATACGTGCATGGTTTATATTGCCGCAAAGAAGCAGGTCGTCATTCCCGTCGTGATCATAATCAAAAGAAGTAATTGAATATACAGGTGAATATTGTGCTTGTTCAGGCAGCTTTACCAATTGTAATTTTCCTTTGGTGTTGCTTAGAAAACAAGCTGTTGCGAGATAATTTGCGGACAACTGTTTAGCACCTTTCATTTCTTCGGGGGTAAATACCTGGTCAATAGTAGCGTCTGCATAGCTTTTGTAATCAGAAAACCGAGGCCGCATCATACTAATTTGGTCAAGCAATTCATCCCTTGTTACATATGGGTAACTTTTATGCTGAATGTAAAAGCAAAGTATCGGATCAACCGATCCATTATCATCAAAGTCTTTGTAATACATTTTTGCGGGTTCACTATCTGATGCCCTGCATTGTGAATTGAGGCCAAGGTTACCTGCAATTAAATCTGGTCGGCCATCATGGTTAACATCGCTTACCTGTAAACAGTTCCACCAACCAATGTATTTTTTATCAAAATATTTAACTGTTGCGTCAGTTAATTTTCCGTTTTCGTTTTCAAAAACAGTTACAGGTATCCATTCCCCAACAACAACCAAATCGGGCTTTTTATCGCCATTCATATCTACCCAAGCTGCATCTGTTACCATGCCTATGTTTTTCAAACCGGCATTGTATTTTACTGTTTCATCAATAAATTGCCCTTTGCCATCATTTATTAAAATATAGCTTTGCGGCGTTTCGGGGTAACGCCCGGGTATTACCCTGCCTCCCACAAATAGGTCGGGGAAGCCATCGCCATTAATATCTGCAACTTTAACACAGCTTTTACTGCTTATCATTTTGGGCAGCGCATTTTTTGCTTTGGTGAAATTTCCCTTGCCATCATTGATATATAACCTGTCCTGTAGTTTAGGGTCATCCGGTAAAAAATCATCATAGCCGCCAGAGCATATGTAAAGGTCAGTCTTTCCGTCTCCGTTAGCATCAAAAAATGCCGCTGCTGCATCTGTGCTTGCTTTGTCTGCTTCAAAAGCCGGATTAACCTTTAATATAAATCTTGCATTTTTTTGCTGAATATAAAGTGCACCAGCTTTTCCATCAGTACCGCCTACATAAATGTCTTCCAGCCCATCGCCATTTATATCGCCTTTTACAAGGCACGACCCTGAAAAAGAAATCGGGTTAATCATCAAAGGCTGCCGCTTAAAATCGTTAGTGGTGCTGGTTTTTTCCTTAGAAGCAACCGGAGATTGTATTTCTGTAAATAATGGCTTTATCCTTTTAGGTTTTTCATAAGCAGCAACAGCATCTTTTTCGTTTAGGCTGATCTGCTGATCTGTTTTTACGTTTTTGAGCAACTGTGTTTTACCACGCTGCCATACAATCCTTAATGAGTCAACCACTTTGTCTTTTCCAAGCCCGAAATGCAATACCGGCGATACGCTTGACTGAAAGCCGCGTGTTGGCATTTGCTCCAGGTATTGTTTCTTGTTGGCAGTGTAAATAATAACTTTAGCGCCTATTCCCTGGGTGTTGGCATCGCTGCCTTTTAGGTTTATTGTTATGTAATGATTGTTGTTTTTGTTGGCTGCCTCGTTTTCATATACAAACGCCGGCTGGTTGATGTTATTTACCACCATATCCAAGTCACCGTCGTTATCGAGGTCGGCATAGGCGGCACCATTGCTGTTTGATGGCAGGCTTATCCCCCATAAAGCACTGGTATTGGTAAAAGTGGCATCGCCATTGTTTTTAAAGAAATAACTTTTCACCTGTGATGAAGGCATCTTGCTGACAATGTTTAAAAGGTCCTGACGCATCACCCGTCTATCGCGCAAGTTATCGCCCATAAATTTTAAAAAATCCAGATTGGTGTAATCACGGGTATAACCGTTGCTTACAAAAAGGTCTTTCCAGCCGTCATTATCATAATCGGCAAATAATGGCGCCCAGCTCCAGTCGGTATTTGATATACCTGCCAATTGCCCAACCTCGCTAAAAGTATTATTGCCATTATTTATTTGCAGCATATTACGCATATACTGGTAATAGAAGCCAACCCTTAAATTTAGGTCAAATGCTTCGTAGTTATCAGCCCCGAACAACAGTTTCTGCCGTTTATTATCCTCCGGCAGCATATCCAGCGTGTAAATATCCGGCGTACAGTCGTTATTGATATCAGCTATATCATTACCCATGGAGTAAAAGGAAGTATGGCCCATCTGGTGAGTAAGCTCATCTGTAAATTTACCTTTATGATTGTTTATATATAACCTGTCAGGCACGCTATAATCATTAGAAACGTAAATATCAGGCCAGCCGTCGCCGTTTACGTCAGCAATTCCGGCGGCTAAACCATAAGATAACGAAGTGTTTATGATGTCTGCCTGCGTTGTGATATCATGAAAGCGGTTGTCGTCATTCCTAAATAACCGGATCCCTGATTCTGCATCATGCCTGCTCATTAAATCTTTAACAGATATATCGTCCAGGATGTTGAGGCGCTGAGGGTTATGGTTTACCAGGAGCAGATCAAGATCACCGTCCCGGTCATAGTCAAAAAAGTATGCCTGTGTACTGAAAGAAGGAAATGCAAGGCCATAGTCAGCAGCCATTTCTTTAAACTGAGGTATGCCCTGATTATCGTTGCCCTGATTAATAAACAGCTGGTTGATACGCCTTTCGGCCCCCACTTTACCAGAATAACATATATAAATATCAAGTTTGCCATCACCGTTTACATCGGCCATGGTTACTCCTGTTTTCCAGGGCCCGGGCCGTCCTGCCAAACCTGTTTGTCTTGTGATGTCTTTAAATTGCATGTGGCCCTCGTTCAAATACAATTTATTATCGGTCATGTTACCGGTAAAGTAAATATCCTGTCGGCCATCACCATTCAAATCCCCAATTGCAACGCCACCGCCATTGTAAAAATATTCGTACATCAGCACATTGGTGTTTAAGCCCTCGGTGAGTGTGTTGGCAAAATCAATATGCGTTTGTTGTGACGGTAGTAACTTGAACAGTGTTTTTTCGTTGGCCTGGCTGATGCTTTTTCCTCTGGAACCGGAATTATCACATCCAAAAATGAGTGTGATACAAAACAACAATAACAAAAGACGCATAAACACACTAAATTCACGACCACATGCTTTAACCCGAAAATCAAGCAAAATATCGACCATAAACATATTCACGGTGCTTGTAAAAAAATGGACGTCACGAAAGCCTTTTGTCATGGTTAGGATTTACAAATGCTTCTTTTATCCGTATAAAATCTGTTTGCATTTTATACCGGTGCAAACCGCAAGAAAGTTTAGCGTTTTTTAGGTGATAAAAGAAGCATCTAAGTTAAATTTTTTTAAATAGCCTTATATAAATTTGAGGGCCTGTTTTGATTTATGACGAAAAAACAATTTGCTTCTTTTATGCCCGTAAATTTTGTTTCCTAAATATATGCCGGTAAAAGGAGCATGAAAATCGGCTTGCCTGTTATGAGTTGCCAGTTGCCGGTTTGTGATGTTTTTTAGGTGATAAAAGAAGCATGGGAAATAAACCGGATAAAATTAAACAGGCCCTTTTTATTATAATAGATAATTTTATTGCACGTTGCCCCTTGTAACCCCGTTTTCCCCAAACGAATCGATGGCAAACCAATACTTTTGGTCTTTATTTAAACTACGGATGGTTAGCTGGGTATCATCATAAACCTGGTAAACACGGTTTAAATTATCTTTTTCAACTCCAAATCTGATATTATAACCTGTAGCATTCCGCTGCTTTTTCCAATTTAACGTAACGTTACGTGTGTCGTTCACATCCCTAACTACATCAAACGAAGTTACTTTGCCTGGCTTACTACCTGTGCCTGTTCCAAAAACCCGGAAACCTGAGATGGCAAAAGTGCCGCCAGGAACCCTGTAGTTAACCACTTTAAGGTAACGCGCCTTAATTGGCGTTTTAAATGCATGGTATTGATGGGTAAGGTCAGCTTGGTTGGTTGTTTTATCTACCAGTTTTTTCCACGTTTTACCATCAGTAGAGTACTCTAAAAGGTACTGTTGCGCCATTATGCCTTCACGGCCATAAAGTTGAGTATTGTTTTCAGCAAAATTAAGCTGTACGGCATGAACTGTTGATATTGAACCGAGATCTACACTTAGCCATTCCCCTTTGTCACCGGTTTTTGCGCTCCAGTAATCACGGATCTCTTCGTCAAAGGCAAGCGACGGCGGGTTTGCATCAAGGCTTGAAGATGCTTTGGCCGCTTTTTTATATGACAACAACATCCAGCCGGGAAAAAGTTCGCTTACGTCCTTTATTTTATGATCGGGCATCACCATCGGATAATCGGCAAATTCGGTATGGGCAACCATGTTGTCATCTTTATCAAATGTTACCGGAATTAAACCTAACCGACGCTCAAATATATGTTTTACAGAGATGACCATGGTAACTACGCGCCAGTAATTGCCATACTTATCCATAAAAGTCGTGGCATGTCCGGCTCCGTCAATAAAACCTTCGGGTTTGGCAGAGAACGGGCTGCTTAACGCGTAAGTGAATGGCCCCAGCGGTTTATTGGAGACAAAATAGCCATCAGCGTAGCTTTTATACTGCGTGCCTGGCGCTGAATATTGGTAGTAATATTTGCCGTTGTGCTTGGTCATCCAGGGAGCTTCTGTCCATGGCCTGTCGGTTAAGGTATTATAATCTCCAGGCCTTTCCCAGCCACGTGTTGCCGGGTCGCCCTTTAAAACGTTTACAGGATTGCCAACAGGGTTCAACTTGTTGTTTACGTCAAGCTCGATTGCTTGCAGATAGCCATTATTTGTGCAGCCGTAATACATATACACTTTTCCGTCGGTATCCTGGAACAGATCGGGATCACCTACGGATAGCGGAAAATTATCATTATATACTTCCCATTTCCCACTTACCGGATCGCTTGCCTTGTAAATAATATGGCTGTTTAAAGGCATATAATACAACGATCCATTAATTACAGTGGCGGCCGGCGCATCTTTTTCAAACGGCAGGTCTTTAGTGGTAACAAAATTCCAATTCAGCAAATCCTTTGAATACCAATAACCGCCAGATGCCGTTGCAAACAAATAGTAGTTGTCTTTATACAAAACAATAACCGGATCGGCCGCCGCGCGACGGGATGGTTTATCTAAAGTAAACCGGTAACTAATGTTCAAGGGGTTACAAAATGTTTGCTGGCTCTTCGCTGCTGTTGGCATCAAAAGGATAAAACCAAATAAACAGCCAATAAAAAGCCGGGTAAAATAATGGGTAAAATTCATCTTATTCCTATTTATTATTTTCTATTTCTTAAGACAACAATTTACTGATCCGTACCGTCGTTGCCAAATAAAAAATCACAGCCCTAATTCTAGAGCTGTGATTATAAACCTGCTTAATCTAATAGCCAGGATTTTGTGTAAGTTTTGTGTTCTGGTTAAGTACCCCTTGTGGGATCGGCAAAAAGTTCATATACTCTGAAAACCTGTTTTGAAATACGATCGTCGGCGTATATTTTAAGTTACCTGTAGTTCCGGTTATCACCATCCCATATTCAGGTGTATTTAACACCGCCGGGCCTTTTACGGTAATATCCCATCGCCTGATATCATACCAGCGTTTGTCTTCAAAGGTGAATTCCAAGCGGCGTTCACGGCGGATGTTTGTCCGCATGTCGGCCTGGCTTAAACCTGCCGGAAGTGCGGGTAATGCCACTCGTGCCCTAACTGCATTAACAGCTAAATACACAGACGCATCAGGGCCAACGGCCTCATTCTGCGCCTCTGCATAGCTCAATAGAACTTCGGCATACCGGTAAAACTGGTAATTAGAAGTACCGGGTGCAGGATTATTAAGACTTAATTGACCATTAATCCTTTCGTCAAGTGTTTTACGGCCATTGTAGCCGGTATTGGTAATATCACTTGTCGATCCCAGATCGATCTGGTTATTTCCACCTATTCTTGACAAGTAAGTATCGCCCTGCCACAATGAGCCATCATATACAATGGATTGGTAAAACCTCGGTTCCCGATCAACATAAGGATGCTGAGGGTCATAGCCGGAAGTAGGGTCTGTAATGGGTTTACCATTACTCATTTCATAATCGTCAACCAAGTTTTGTGTCGGAGCAATATTCCCCCACGCCTGCTGTCCTCCTTTTACAACCACTGTGCCTAAAAAACCTTCGCGATGATGTCCCTTGTTGGGCAAAGCGTAAGCCCTTGCAAAAATGGTTTCTACATTCCAATTATTTTCTGCCAGAAACTGGTCGGCAAAAGCAGTAGGGGATGCTTTAAATAAATTGTATACGTTTAAGTTCATTACAGCCAGGTTTGTTGCAGCCGCCTTGGCCCATTGTGTGGCATCATTACTTGTGTTGACTAAGGGGCTTGCATAAAAAAGCTCTACGTCTGCTTTCAATGCTAACGCGGCCCCTTTTGTAGGCCGGCCCAAGTCTCCCGATCCCTGTTTTAACGGCAAGTCTGCAGCTGCAGCATCACAATCGGCTTCTATAAAGGCTAATGTCTGGTCAATAGTGCTTCTTGCTGTAAATATATCGCTTCCGTCCAGGTTATATAAAGGTATAGTGATCAACGGAACACCGCCATAATTTTTAAACAAGATGGCATAATAGAAAGCACGCAGGAATCTCACTTCCGCTACACGCTGTGTGTACCAGGTCGTAGCAAAAATGTTCTTATTGGCTGCGGCGTCTTTCAGAAATACATTGCACCTGCGGATGTTATTATACATATTGGTCCATCCAAGAAAGCCACCTGGGCCGGTTGTAGAATTGCCTGAACTAAGCCCATTCGATCGAATGACTGCCTGCCCTTCCATATTTGTGGCTCCTACATTGCTGTTGTCGGTCCATCCGTCCAGGAATCTGTCCACATTATTCAGGTCCGGCAATTGGTTGTAAATATCATTGACAAAAAGGTCAGCGTTACTTTGCGAACTGAAAGTAGAAACTTCCGTTAAGATCCCTTTGGAAGGGACGTTTAAAAAATCGTCTTTTTTACACGAGCCAATACTGATGATTAGCAAAGCAAGTAAAAAGACCTGTGCGTTTTTCATATTTTTAAATTTCATATTTTTATATTTTAAAATGTCACGTTAACGCCAACTGTAAATACTTGTTGCTGGTAGTAATTTTGATTAAATGTATTATTTTCCGGGTCAAAGCTTTCTTTTGCTCCTGGTACCCAGGTAAATATGTTTTGCCCTGCAACATAAGCCCTTAACGAACGTATGGAATGGCCAAGTAATTTATTTGAAAAAGTATAACCCAATTCAGCGCTTTTTAAGCGGATGTAAGAATCATTTCTTAAAAACCAGCTTGATGCCTGTGTATTATTGGTAGAAGGTGTACCGCTTATCCTGGGATATAGCGCATTCGGCGTAGCGGGCGTCCAATGGTTCTGATAAACCAGTTCGGTAGCCGAACCTGAACCCAGGAAAGGATAAACATAATAATTTTCAAGGCGGATGCTGCTCAATCCGGAACCTTGGAAAAGAAGGTCAAGGTCAAAGTTCTTAAAGGTTAACCGGGGTTCAATCCCGTAGATGATCTGCGGGGTTTGCGGATGGCCGATGTCGGTGTTATCGTTCGCATCCACTTTTCCGTCCGGTACACCATTAGGGCCGCTTAGATCAGCAAATTTAAGATCTCCTACATGAACTCCCCCGAAATTTGGAACAGGGACACCTGGTTTTAGGGTCGGGTTCTGGGCAGTCGGGTTTACGAAATCATCGGCCGTGTAGTAACCTAAAGCTTTGAGCCCGAATTGTTCACCCAATGGCCGACCGGTCTGGCGCCTGTTAGGGTTATTATAGGTCGCGGTATTCTCAAACTGCTGAATAATTTTGCTTCTGGCAAAGGTAAAAGTACCTTTTACATCCAGCCTTAAATCGTTTGAAAAGTTTTTGTAGGAGGTAAGTGTAAATTCAATTCCATGGTTTGATAAAATGCCCCCGTTAACCTGGCCTGTAGTAACACCATACTCTGCAGGCAGAACATCCCCGAGCCTAACCAGAAAATTAGACCTTTTTTCGTAAAAATAATCTGCTTCGATGCCTAATGCCCCTTTAAAGAAACTTCCTTCAAAACCAACGTCGCTCTTCTTGGATCTTTCCCAGGTAATGTTTGGGTTTCCCTGAAGGGCCTCTGTAATACCCTGGGTTGCATTATTGCCAATGACTGCAGAAGTTGGGCTAACACTAAACTGGCTTAAATATTGATATTGGTCTGAAACATTGTTAATAGTTGGATAGTTACCAGACTGGCCGTATGACCCCCTTAATTTCAGGTTATCTATCCAGGTGAAATTATCTTTTATAAAATTCTCTTCAGACAAGCGCCAACCTGCAGAAAAAGCGGGGAAGAACCCGAACCGATGCCCTGGCCCGAATACAAAACTTCCGTCATACCTTCCCGCAGCCCCTAATAAATATTTTCCTGCATAAGCATAATCTAACCTGTAAACATAACCGAGTGATTTCTGTCCGCCCGAGCTTCCGGAAACAGTTACATCAGTAGGAAGCGGGCCGCCAAAATTTAATTCATCTAAATTTAAATTATAATTTGTCCGCGTGCCATTGAAGTTTTGCCATTTTACCTGACGATATTCAGCTACCAACACACCGGTTATATCACTTTTGCCGAAAGAACCGGCATAATTTAATAAGCCCTGGAAGGTGGCCATACGATTTTGGTTATAACTTTCAGAGAACCGGGGTTTTGTACTCCCCTGGAAGTTGATCGGATAAGTATAAACTATGCCGGGGCCGAATATATTATTTGTAGCAACGGGATTGGTGAAAGGGATAGGCGTGGCATAGGTACGATTTACAGACGTTTGATTAGGACTAAACCTTAAAGGATCCGGTCCGCTGTCATAACTTACTATTCCTTTTATACTCAATCCTTTAATTGGCAGCTTTTGATCAATGGATAACTGCGTTAACAGGGATGTGTTGTTGTTTGTACTATAACCGCTTTGATAAATTTCTCCGTATAATGATTGGCCTATATAGCCGGCCCCTATACCATTAGAGTATTGAACGGGATAGGTTGGGTTTTGCCTTTGTGCCTGGCCAATAATAGAGCCGGCACCCACAGAAGGAAAATGCTGGTCTTCCTCATAACCATCTATCCTTAAGTTTACCGTTGTTGTTTTTGTGGCATTCGCAGTTAAGCTTAATGATCCGTTGTATTTATCAAGATAGGTTGTACTCCACATCCCGTCCTGGTGGTTATAACCAAGGGAAGCGAAATATTTAATATCAGCGGTACCGCCTGAAAGGGAAATGTTGTGATACTGAATAGGGCGGTTTTTCTTAATAATGTCTTGTAAGGGATGCCCGTCGGCATGTCCATCCGGATCCTGATGATTCTGGAACAATGCAATATCATTAGCTGTATAAGGCAGTGTTGTGCCATCATTGGTAGCTGCTTCATTCCGAAGTGTAGCATATTGAAAGGAATTAACAAACCTTGGAACCCGGGTAGGGTTCTGAATACCGTAATAACCATTATAAGTTAAGGTAGGTTTGCCTAATTTTCCTGATTTTGTAGTAACCAATATTACGCCATTTGCACCGGCCACACCATAAGGCGCAACTGCGGCCGCATCTTTTAATATGGTAAAGGTTTCTATCGAATTAGGGTCTAACCGGCTAAAATCACGCGGCACACCATCCACAATCGTCAATGGAGCCGTACGGCCGGGCGTAGCCGGGCCTCTTATCAGCAAACTTGAACCATCAACACCCGGCTCACCGCTTCCCTGGGTTGCAATAAGCCCGGAAGCTCTGCCCACCAGTGCGTTGGTTAAATCTACAACGGGCTTCTGTGTAATTTCTGTGGTGTTAATAGTGGATACCGCAGCCGTTATTGAAGTTTTCTTTTGCGTGCCGTAACCAACTACAACAACTTCGCTCAGGCTGTTTTCAGTAGCTTTAAGCACAACGTTGACCAATCCCTGCCCTTTTACAGGAACTTCTATGGTTTCATAACCGATGTAGCTTATCACTAATACGGCATTATTGGGGGCGTTGAGCATAAATGCACCATTAACATCGGTTACTGCTCCCAGTGTGGTGCCCTTTACCTTAACTGATGCACCAATGATCGTTTGGCCTGTTGAACGGTCTGTTACTTTTCCTTTTACAGGTACGTCCTGTTTCTTTTCATATTTTGCAACATTGGAATTGGATTTATACCAAGCAGCACTTACGTTACTGGCCGAACACAAAAAGGGTAATAGGAAAAGGAAAAAAATGCGCTGATAAAGACGCAATTTTTTAATTTTAAAGATTTTTTTACGTAAAGTAGGTTTCATAATTAGACATTTAATTAAATAATGAGAGATGGTAAGGTTAATGATGGATTCGAGTTCTTTTTTTAGGTTTCATGATTAATTTTAGGTTCATAAATTGGTTTAATATCAGCCGTGATTTGTAAAATACTTACTGTACCCAGTAATACTTCATCATATTAAAGCAATAGCACTATTAGCATTACTTAAAAATTTTGAATAAAAGTTGTCATAATGAAGCTAACTTCTTAGGACATGATTATATTGACTAAAGAGGTTTCTACTGAAATATAAATGGCTATGACAAATAACCTTAAATGATTAGTAGGAGGGTTTGCAAAATCATACTTATTTCTTGTACTATAGAGTATATTTTAATCTACTATACAATTTATCCTATTTGATGATCATTTTTGTATTGTCAAAAGCGGTACTATTTATAGGATACTCCGTTTATATTTTAATACTCGAACAACCAATTATTGTGACCGTCTTTTTAAAAAAATTTTTGGCTTTATCCTGCCGGCGGGTTAGCGATTTTTGTTTTTTTTATACCAACTATTTGATTAATCTAATTACAAATGAGTTTTATATATGAGGATGATGGGTCGAAAAAGTTATACATTATTAAGAAGCTTGTTTTTTTTATACTGTTTATTTTTGCAGTAAGAACTACTGCTTTCTGTCAGCTATATCCTTATAAATTTAATTATCTGACAGTTGACGAAGGTTTATCGCATACGGATGCCAACGACATTGTACAGGACAAACAGGGATATATATGGGTTGCGACCTATTTTGGGATAGACAGATTCGACGGCTATAATATAAAAAGGTTCTATAACAGTAATGTTCCCTTAAATAATGCATATAAAAACAGGGTAATATGTATGTACCCAGATGAAACTGGTAATATCTGGCTGGGTACTGAGGATGGACTTCAATGTTTTGACTCAAAAACCGAGAGATATATTGATTATTCAGTTGCAGAAAATAAAAGCAAGCCTACTTTCGGGAAATTGATCAAGGAGAAGGATGATTTTTTTTATGACCTAACCGGCGGACAAATCAAATATTACATTATAAAACAAAAATTTATTGAAGAACAAAAATTAGCAGTACCAGCCGGAGTTGTCTTTTCGGATATGGTAAGCGACCATTTAGGAAACCTTTACCTTTCAAGTAATAAAGGGGCATGGATATTAGATAAAAACAAGCATTTCAAAAGTATTAATATAACCGGCATCTCTAATTTAGAATTAGCTTGTATTTACATTAACAATAAGCAAGAGGTTCTGGTGTCAGACGGGAAACAATTGTTGTTAACACATAAAACCGCAGTTAAATCAAAATTCGGTTTGGGTACGGATAATCATTTAGTGGTTGTAAAGAGTTATACCTGCGCTGTTGGAATGCATATCAATGAGGTCAAAGAAGACAGGAAGGAAAACTACTGGCTGAACGCAGGGTCAAAATTGATGAGATTGGACAGTAACCTTCATTTTATACAAGATATTACGAATAAAAGCTCATTAAATAGCTTGAACTCAAGTTCGATCACTAACATTTACATCGATCGCTCTCAATGTTTATGGGTATGCACCTTTGGAGGCGGCGTCAACTATTGTGATTTGAATGAAAAGAAATTTTATACTTTCCGGCATGACGCCGAAATTCCAAACTCCATTTCCGGCAATTACATCCGTTCAGTCTTGGAGGACAATGGGCAAAGACTATGGGTCGGTACAAAATATAACGGGTTAAACCTATATGATTTTAAAACTAAGAACATCACCTTTTATAATACTTACAATTCTGTTTTAAAATTAAAAAGCGATGATATAACAGCATTAACCATGGATAATGATCATAATTTATGGATTGGAAGTCCCGCTGGGATTGAAATATTAAAACCTAACCGGAAAAAATTGTGGAAACCACAGGGTAATGAAAAGTTTCCGCGGTATGTAATAGAAACGCTGGCCAAAGATTGTTATGGAAATATATGGTTTGGTAATCACATAAATAGGTTTGGTGTAATTTGGAAAGATCATCAAAATAACTTCCAGGTGAAGTATTACGGTGAAGGATATTTCATTCTTTCGGATAAAAAAAAACCAGAGTTAATGGTTTCAAGTACCCACGGGTTGAAACGATTATTAATTGATCAAGAAGGAAATATACTTAAAACATACAATTACTTTGCAAGTTCAAACCGAAATTCTTTAAGCTCGAATTACACTTATCCAATCTGCAAACAAAATGACAGTACCTATTGGATCGGCACGATTGGAGGAGGGTTGAATCGCTTGGTTTTAAGACAAAACAACTCATACGTTATAAAGTCTTACACCAGTGATTTCGGGGTTTTTAATGATGTGGAAAGTCTTGAAATAGACAATTCAGGTAATGTCTGGATGGGCGGCAATGGTTTGCTATGTTTTAATTCGGTAACTGGTAAATTAATAAGGTATGATAAAAATGATGGTTTACAGGGAAATAGTTTTAAGGTCAATTCTTCTTATAAAGGTATTGACGGAATATTATATTTTGGGGGAATTAATGGTCTTAACTATTTTTATCCGGATGAAATAAAGCCAAACCCGATAGCTTCAAAGCCAATTTTAACCGAACTATTAGTAAACAATCAGAAACCTATTTACGGACACCGAGGTTTAACGGGCAATACGATAACTCAGATTATAACTTACTCCAAATCGTTAACACTTGATTACTTACAAAATAATTTTTTGATCTCTTTTAGTGGAACCCACTATGCCAATCCTTTGAAATGTAAGTACCGGTATAAACTGAGCGGTTACGATAATGACTGGAAATATACAGATGGGAAAAATCCAAGTGCATCTTACAGCAATCTGAAATATAGTAATTATACGTTTACTGTTGAGGCTACCAACAGCGACGGGATCTGGAGCACTGATCATGCAACAATTTTTATAACCATTACTCCGCCGTGGTGGAAATCCTTATTTGCCAAGATTATCTATGTTGTCTTGTTTGCTGGTGCTTTATTATGGATTTATATTTATCAAGCCAGGTGGTACAGACTGAAAAGAGAAATTGCAATCCGTGCAGTTAACGAAAACAAAAGGGAAGAAATGCATAAGCAACGCGAAGAACTTTATCAGCAGCAGCTACAATTTTTTACCAACATTTCTCATGAATTTCGTACTCCGCTAACGCTAATACTTGGTCCGCTTGAAAGTTTGATAAATAATAATAACAATTCCCTACTTAGTAATTCTTATCAGTTGATGTTCAGGAACGTTAAAAGACTGATCAACCTCATCAATGAACTTATGAATTTTAAGAAGGTTGCAGACAGTGTGATCAAACTACAAGTTCAGCCGTTAGCAATTAATCAGTTTTGCAAAAATCTGTATTTGGAATTTCAAAACTTAGCCTTAGACAAGGATATCTCATTTAAATTAGTTGATCATACCATTTCAGAAAACGGAGAACAGTTATCAAATTTCTTTGATGTGCAGATACTTGAAAAGATGTTGTTCAACCTGTTGAACAATGCGCTAAAGTACACTAATACTGGTGGTCAGGTAACACTTGAGCTATTTTTTGACAGAAATAATTTTAAACCATCATTTGATAACGAATTTCATTTAACAAATGAACAATATACTGCAAATGAATACATTTATTTTCTGGTTGCTGATACAGGAATTGGCATCTCAAAAGATTCTATAAGCAGCATTTTTAATCGTTATTACCAAATTGGTAATAACCATTTGGGTTCTGGTGTGGGTTTAGCGTTGGTAAAAAGTCTCACTCAACTACACAAAGGGAATATATCTGTTTACAGTGAACGAAATAAAGGAACAGAATTTCTCGTGGAACTTCCATGGGGAAAGGAGAATTTCAATGCTGGAGAAATTATGGCCCCAGAAAGTGAATTAACCGCACCTCACTTGGAATTGTCAGATATTTCAATATTATCACCTATAACTTATGAAGCACAAGACACTCAGCTTTTACCAGAAAAAGTAGCCAAACATATATTATTAGTTGACGACAACCAAGAATTACGTGTCTTTCTAAGGCAATCATTAGAAAAATTCTACCATATCTATGAGGCCGAGAATGGGGAAACCGCTTTAGCAATAGCCACAAGCAAAATTCCGGATTTGACCATAAGTGACGTTATGATGCCCGGAATGAATGGTATTGAATTATGCAAATTACTTAAAGACAGATTTGAAACAAGCCACATACCCTTCGTTATACTCTCCGCAAAAGACGCATTGGATACGAAGCTTGAAGGAATGGAATCTGGGGCTGATTATTATTTTGCAAAGCCATTAAGCATTGACTTGTTACTATTAACCATCCATAACATATTTCTGCAAAGCGAGAAACTCAAACTTAAATATACGAAGGACTATCTGGCAGATGCAACTGAGTTAGTGCATTCTGAAAAAGACAAGGATTTTATGAATAAACTCCTGAAAGTTATTGAAGATAATATCCAAAACCCAAACCTTGATGTAGACTTTCTATGTGACCATTTGTACATTAGCCGTACGAAGCTTTATCAAAAGATTAAAAGTATTTCAGATCAATCCATTGGAGAGTTCATTAAAACCATACGGTTAAAAAAAGCCATACAAATTATGACTCATGAAGATATAGCATTTAACGAAGTTGCATTTAGAATCGGCCTTCAAAGCCATGCTTATTTTTCACGTGTATTTAAAAAGGAGTTTGGAAAGTCACCGTCTGAATTTATGCACTCTTTAAAAAGAAAGGTTGACGGCTGACCAGGGAGATTAATTTACATCAGTATCGTGCCCTTAAAACCTGTTTAAAATTATTATCAGAAAATTAGCAATGCTTCTTTTATGCCTGTAAAAGTTGTGTTTGTATTTTATCTTAATACAAAAGACTTAGAAGTTAAGTATTTTAAGGCTGGAGTTGCTACCTTTATCTGGACAAAAGGTTAAGGGAAAGACTTAACTTTAGAAATATGTCACAAACGAGAAAGCAGTACGACCGTGAGTTTAAGGTCATGGCCGTGGAATTAAGCAAGGGCC
>JAABUT010000130.1_pt1 | contig 139069 bp, 124 predicted proteins | sample 5559281 | NCBI WGS metagenome assembly JAABUT01 (sample SAMN10711880, study PRJNA513359) | rock metagenome | isolation source: Antarctica rocks | place: Antarctica: Victoria Land, Ricker Hills nord | collected 2016-01-04 | reverse complement strand
ACTATTCTATCTACCTCTGAGCTAAAAATCAGGAAATCATCCCCGGACGCTAAGACTAAATTACATGTAAATTACAGTGTGGCTGGGTCTTGGCATTCCGAGAACATAGCTCGTCATGCTCCGTAGATATGACTATCGCCAGACAAAGTACATGTCGCCCGTAAAGACTTCAGAAGGGGCCGTTAGAATGTTCCACAATGTGCATTTCATTACGCTCTTTGCACTTTGTTAAGAAACAATGTACACGTGACGATAAGCTTCCCGACGGCACTGATGAGTAATGCGAAGGCACTACTCATCGTCTTGTAAGCGCCAGCTCCAGCAAAACTCCCAGCCACAAGACACAGCAAGAACAGCACCCTTCGATCCCTTGCCCTGTTATGAAGACGAAGAACCTTTGGATCGATAAAAACGTCAACGTAGGCAGCCGTGGCCATGGCAGTTGTGATCTCCGTAATTTTCAACGACCGTACCATGGCAACCTGTGCGCCACTTGCAAAGGCCAGAAGAGCGATAATTAGCTGAGTGAGAGGACCGTCTTCTGTCACACCGTATTGATACTGCAACGCCGCTGCTACGAACACCAGAACAGTCTGGAGCAGAGAGGATGTAACAAGCCACCATCTTTTGCGCACGCCAAGCAGATTCCCCAATTGGCCGAACAGAACGACGCCAGCGACGAATAAAGTCAGGGAGACCCCAATGTTAACGAGGCTGAATATTGCACCGCCGATTCCAAAGGCCCCGACGGCAAGTAGGACTGTATTACCAGTCTGGTTGGAAGCAAAACAATGATAGTCGGGAAAGGTGGCGGCATCTTGCATGCCCGTTGCGAATGCAAGTAGGTATAATTGCACTTCGAGCAAGGCGTTGTCATGGACCTCGTCACGCAAGTAGGAGCCGTGATTCGTTTCTCGTCCAACACTGCGTGTACAGGTGCTACCGTTTTGTCAGAGGAGTCTGAATTTTGCATATGTACGCCGGGAAACTTGCTCTGTAGTCATCGAGGCGATGTCACCATAGGGGCCTGATACTGCACGAGAAGTAGTCGTTTGGCCTCGCAGGTGTGACGTCTGGACGATGGAACTTGGAGGGGTCGATTCGATTAAGTCGAGAAACAAGCAAGGAGCACACCTGAAAATCGGTGATATTCTAGTCCGGACGCGCTAGGGGACCGTTTTCGGGAATTGACACGAGGGACTGGATGCGGGATTCGGGGACATTATTCTGAAAGCATCCATCAGAAAACAAGTCACACCACATGGGAGAGCTCCCGTGTGAGGCCCCAGCATATAAAAAGGAGCAATGGGTTCTCGTTGGCCAGACACATCTACCGTTTTGAATCCGCCTCGGTGATCCATCTCATACCTTTTCCGTAATTGCATCAACCGCCCAGCGTCTCGAATGCCGAACATGCAGCCTTCTGGTACGGACTTGCCAGCACAGGAGCTCACTTCTAATACTCTCTCGCAAGCTGAGAATGATAGCTCCGAAGAAAAGGACCTTGAATCGAATGCCCTCCCAAGCTCCCAGCTCGTCAACAATGAGGTGTACACTTTCGGATGGAAGGCCATGAATGTCACGGTCAAAGATCGTGCTACCAAACTTCCTCTGTCCATTCTCACTGATGCTAATGGCCTTGCGAAAGCTGGAGAACTGATTGCGATCATGGGCCCTTCGGGCTCAGGCAAGACAACTCTTTTGAACACACTTGCCCACAGAGTTGCGACAGCTGGAGCCGCGACACAAGGAGACACCCTCATGAATGGTCAAGCGATCACTTGGCAGGCACTTCGACATCTGTCAGCTTATGTCGAGCAGGAGGATGCCTTGATAGGCAGTCTTACAGTTCGGGAGACGATGAATTTTGCGGCGCGATTAGCATTGCCCAGGTATGTTTACATGCTGCAGCTTGTCCCTTGGATGGACATTAATCTTTCAACAGCACCATCTCCCGGAAGGAGCGCTTCCGGCGAATCGATGATCTCCTTGGTAGTTTTGGCATGCAAGCGCAAGCCAATACTATCGTGGGAACCCCTATCAAGAAGGGTCTCAGTGGCGGCCAAAAGAAACGACTGGGCGTCGCGAGCCGTCTTGTCACCGACCCCAAGATCCTGTTTCTAGACGAGCCGACCAGCGGCCTGGACTCTGCTCTCAGTTATGAGGTGATGAATTATATCAAAGAGATTGGAAGAAGGAACAATGTAAGCCTTTCTATAACGCTATTGTGGGCCATCTGGATGCATTGACTGACTGTCCACCAGTTGATCGTGATTGCATCCATTCATCAACCGTCGACGTCAACATTCAAGCTCTTCGATAAGCTGTGTCTCTTATCACTAGGCAAGACGTGCTATTTTGGACCTCCGATGGAGGCACGCGGATATTTCGGCGCCCTGGGATACCAAATGCCAGTCGAGATCAATCCGTCCGAGTACCTCCTGGATCTCATCAACACGGATTTTGTCCGCTCGGGTTACGACTCAAAAGCCCGCATGGAGCACATACACCGGGCGTGGGAGTGCTCACAGCAATCTCTCGCGATCAAAGAAGAAATCCAAACCGTCCTGTCTCACGCCGATGCAAGGCAAAAGCACGACTCTAGCACCTCGAAGTCCTTGAATCAGGGACAAAACGCTTTCACAATTCCGTTGGTCCTCCTACACCGCTCGTGGATCAAGTCTTATCGCGACGTCGTTGCCTACGGTATCCGAATCTTCATGTACCTCGGTCTCGCTATCCTTATGGGCACCGTCTTCCTGCGTCTCAGCACCGACCAGGCATCCATTCAACCCTTCATCAACGCCATCTTCTTCAGCTCTGCATTCATGTCATTCATGGCAGTCGCCTACGTGCCATCGTTCCTCGAAGACCGTGCCACTTTCGCAAAAGAGCGCGCGAACGGCCTCTGTGGCCCTCTCGCCTTTACAATTTCCAACTTCCTGATCGGTCTTCCATACCTATTCCTCATCGCCCTACTCTTTTCCGTTGTCGAATACTGGCTGAGCAATTTCCGGCCTAACGCTAATGCTTTCTGGACATGGGTTCTCTGGCTGTTCCTGGATCTAGTGGCAGCGGAATCGCTTATCGTCCTTGTTAGTTCCATTTTCCCCGTCTTCGTTGTCGCCCTGTCGGTAGCTGCGTTCGCCAACGGTCTCTGGATGTGCGTCGACGGCTTCTTGGTTCCGATGGGTACCCTCAACGTTTTCTGGAAGTATGTATTCCATTACATCGATTACCAAGCATACGTGTTTCAGGGTATGCTGGTGAATGAATTCGAGCAACGCATATTTGACTGTGCGGGGAGTCAGCAGGAAGGATATCAGTGCATGTACCAGAGCGACTTGGCGCCAAAAGGGCAGATCCGGGGGACCGCGGTGTTGCAAGCTTTCAACTATCACGGGGGCTTAGAGGGGGAGTGGGTTGGAATAATGATTGCGATTATCTTGGGGTATCGGGTCCTAGGTTGGTTGGTGCTGTATCTGAAGAAAACGTGATTGCTCGTCGTTGCAAGGACGTCATTGGAGAGTTGTAATGTAAGAATATGCAGTCTCTGGTCAAAGGTTGGTCCGGATTTAGATAGACGGGGAGACCAGTCTCAAGCCAGTCTCAAAGCTCACCTTCGAAGTCACTATTTGCGTCCCTGCAGTAGCAGTAATGCGCTGCCCCTTTCCCCTCGCCCCAAAAATTACAGTAATCTTATCACTATTTGGAACTATGCTGCTACTATCGGCAAATCCCCGAGTGCTAATTAGTCAACCACACGCAGCTAATCACCACGTTGGCACCGTTGGCACCGTTGGCAGCTGATTACTGTAGATCAAAGGTTCAACCAAACACCACTTAATTACGCCATTAACCTCGCAGTTAAATCTAATAGCTGGTAAATTGCATCATTTACCGTTGCGCATAGATAATTAAATGGCTGACAGCCAGATTGACAAAATCTTCGTCCTTCGCATTCTACATGCTCATCACTCTACTCACCACCCTATCTACTCGTCTATCTACTCGTCATTCTACATGCTCATCATTCTACTCACCACCCTACATGCTCACCACCCTACTCACCACCCTACATGCTCACCACCCTACATGCTCACCATCCTGCTCACCATTCTACATGCTCACCACCCTACTCGTCACCCTACATGCTCACCATTCTACTTATCACTCTACCTACTCGTTAGCCTACTCGTTAGTCTACTCATCAGCTTGCTCGCTTCAAAACATGCTTCATGCGACGTGTTCAAACACACGTCATTCGCTTCATGATCTACTCCATAGTATGCTTCATACATGCTTCATAGCACATGCTAATTAGCTCAATAGAACGCACCCTTCATGGCTCGATACCGAACTTCCTACCAAACGCCCAATTACCCGTCGGTCGAGCGCATAACATGGGTCGAACAGTGCTTTCTACATGGCTCCTTCCATGATTCCCTACCAAACAGCCTCCATGTTTCCCTATCAAGCACCCTCCATGTTTCCCTACCGAGCACCCTCCATGTTTCCCTATCGAGCACCCTCCATGGTTCCCTACCAAACAGCCCCCATGATTCCCTACCGAGCACCCTTCATGACTCCCTTTATGATTCCCTACCGAATACCCTACATAGTCAACAATTCATTCAAATAGATGGTTAGATAACTAGTTAGATAATAAATTCATTGATTTAATATCTTGCTTTTGCATGCGCTTGAGCATATAGAATTGAGCGTATAGAATCAGAATAATCAGTGTCAGCAGTGTTATTTTGATGATTCATGTCATTTTGATGATTCGTGTCATTTTGATAATTGGTGCCATTTAAGCTATTAGGCATGCGTCCGCAGCTAATCACGCCAAAGTGGTCTTATAAGAAGGGGGGTCGGCCAAAATGGTAAATCACCTAATTTACCGCCTAATTACGTGATTAGGCACCCGATGAGATTTGCCGAAGTACATCGTCGATGCTTGGTAGCCGTGGTAGCTGAATCATTGCCGTGGAAGAATTCGTCCCACAAGACGCGCAGAGGATCATATGCTCGTGAAACCAACTTGATGTCGATTCTTGCGTGGCGCGAGTCTTGGATCAAATCAGCTGGGGTGAAGAGTATCAGTCTTGAGAGCTGTATGATTGTATCCCATCGGCAAAGAGCGGCCTCGTTGATTCCATTAGATATCGAATCTCCTTTGTGCCATCGCCTCTCAGCGCTCGATGAGAGAAAGGCAGGCTTGCAACAATGATTCTTCACTTCGTCCAGATCGCAACATGATGATCCACTCCCAGGACAGCAGTCCGATCGCTGCAGTCTCCCCAGGCATCTTGCGGAGGGACATGATTCTATCTGAGGCCTGATTACATGCGTCCGCTTAGACGTCTGGCCATCCATCTCCCATCTGGTCCTGCCAGCTTAGGTTGTCGATCACAGGATTACTAATGCTTTGACCATCGCTGTTGACGTCCCAGGCCAGAGTGCCGTTGCCCGACTCGGCGTTGAAGACGCCTCGAGCGACTGTCTTGACCTCTCTCAAGATTGGTACTCCCACCGCCCATATTTCACTGAGCAGGCTCAGAGCTCCGGCTGCAAGTATTACACGTTCTTTCATCGCATCGGTCCTGGCATCGTTGACATCCAGAGAGTAGGCCGACAAATTGACCATGGCGCTTAACGCAACGGTGCATATGAAGAACGGACTGTGATCGGTCAACGATCCGGGGAGTAAGATGAGATCTGACAGCTTGTTTGCCGCTTGGATCGTTATTGTCGAGTGGATGTCCCGCGCGGTCGTGAATCTCGTGGTTCGCATTTGACGCGTGCAAGGCACATTATCTTGGATCGAAGTAGTGATCCTGGACCGTGGCTGATGCAGGTATATCGTACATCTATGCGTCAGGTTTAGTTTTGTAATTGACTTTAGTGAGTCAAGCTCGAAGGACTGACGCGTTTATGATCATGTGTGCTTGGAAGAGCATCTCATCCACCTTTCCTCCGTAGCTCAAGACCTCGCGTTTGGCTCGAGGAAGACATAAAAGCCAGCTACTCAAGCTTGCTTCAATCGCCTCAGCCTCATTGCTATCTCGCGCGTAGGTCGACTGATCAAGCTTGAGAATAGTACCTAGGATTCTGACAGCTTCCACTCGGTATGAGAATGATGAGTAGACGATGTCTTGACTAGAGAAGGCGCGATCTCGGATTTGATCCATAGTATAGGCTTTGGGTACGCTCTTAGAAAATGTTTTAGCCAGCCACACGTCAACACGGGCTCGTACATGGTCAGAACATACATCACCCGTAGAATAATCGGAATCCTCGCATGGCAGCAGAACATCGTTCTCAACGCCGTGGAGCTTGAATGAGCCTTGTTGATGGAGAGCCGCTAGTATTCCATCCAAGACGTAAAGTTCCCACCAAGTCCTTCTCCAGCTTTCCTCTAGGAATGGAGACCCCATGCCATTATCGGACGCGAAATTCCTTCGGTTCATGCCAAGGTCCAAGGCTAGTTCCATGGCAGAACTCAGCATTTGTCTCGCTTGTTGTTTCCAATCCTGGGCATGCAATGTAACGGAAAAAATGAGCATTGCTTGGACCAAGTACCCGTCTCTCTTAGGTTGGCTTGCCAGCATATGAATGACCGCGTTATGATAGCCCTCAGTCAGAACCATCGATTCATATTGAGATCCGATGCATTGCATGACCGCTGTTAGGTATTGTGGGTAGTTGCTGATAAGTTGCCTGGTCTGATGCCGAAAAGGTAGGAGAATTGGGTGCGCTGCGTGGAAATGGAGGTAATACACTTCCAGGAGTCGCTTAGATGCGACACTGTTGTGTTTATACTCGGGTGCCAGTGAAGGATTGATCGTATCGAACCAATCCCAAGCGCCGTCAAATAAGTAGTTTTGACGGGAACCTAAGTTGTCGGAAACCGAAGATAATGTGTCCTCAGTGAAGCCTGAAGTCGCGAGGGGTAGGTCGATAGTATTTTCCGATAGCGTTGGCATAGAAAAAGTCGTATTCAGGCCCGTTGCTGTGTTCACTGCGGGATCTGTACCACTTCGAACCCCAAGAAATTCTATTGACAAGCACGAATTAGCTGTACTGTTGGTAGTTATCTGATCGTAGGATTTGAGCGGGATGCTTTTGCTAGACAAGAACAATCACCATGCCAAGTGATGTAGGTGAGATCTGACTGGGCATAGGACGTTATTACACGATTGAGCTTGATCATTGTCATGTGGAAAACTCCATAAGCGTGGCAGGTTGTGCATCCACGATGGCAATTGATACTTACGGTCACTGAGGGCCTGATCGACGGCTAGGTTGTGGATGTTGTTGCTGTCCTCGCGCGTGTCCACGACAACCAAGGGAAGTCGTTCATTTCGACCCGACTGACTTGGAAGTCGTGTGGTGTCGAGAGATGTCTTTGGGCGCTTGTGGCCTCGCTTGGACTGAAGATATTGGCAATCGCGCTTGTCCAGTCGACAGCGGCTGCAGGTAGGAAGTTTCGCGTCACACTTTAAGTGTTTATATCGACAATGGGTGCAAGCCAGCAAAGCTACCGGTCTACGTCTTGCACTGCCAGGAGAGGAGGCGCTCTCGAGATTGTATTCAGACCGATCCACAGGCGGCGTTGACATCGTCCTGGCGCAGGAGCAGGCAGACAAGCTGGGGTTCTCACGAGGGTTGGGGCATAATGCGAGCATACCCCCAAAGGCCAAGGTGTAGATATCTGGTCGCCTCATACGGTGCTTTCTCTTGGCGAACGCAATGCGTTCGCCCTTCGGCCATCGTCATCACCCCGGCTGCGGGCTTCACGATCGGGCTTCAGCCGTCGGGCTAAACCGGATTCGATGCCGGGGTCTGAAGAGGAGCCAAACCCCAAAAGTACTAGCGTAGTGGACAAAACCGCAAGAGAAAAGCTGGATATCTAGGGGCGACCTATATCTCATATCCGATGTTATCTTATATATTAGAAGTCTACTGGTTGAGTAGCAATTAAGACAGTGGCAAAGGCCACTGATTGGCCTATCAATCGGAAGCGCTGATTGGTCATTTCGCACCATCCGTTTACTACACTGTCCGGTATCAGTATTATTAGTACGGCGCGAAAGAACTCCCGGTACTATTATGTGTGTTACGGGGCGTAGCCTTGAGGTAGGAGCAGTGGAGACCACTTGCTGGTAAGGTATGGGAGAAGTCAAAGAAGTCGGCGAACAGGGAACCCTTTTCAATATCAACGTTGATCGATCATTCGGCGTCTGCAATTGCACTAGTTGATACGAGGTGGACTTCTTGTTGGAATACGAGGTCATATGGGGCATTTTGGTATATGGAGTTGAAGCTGTTAGGAGTCTATCTACTCCGTAGGAGCGAGCAGGTGAAAACTCTACTAGCGGGCCCCAGCCCTACCAGCCCTATGAGGCGGAGGTTACCAACTCCCCTGTTTCCAACACTTCTTACGGCCTAAGTTCTTCACGACTCGCAAGAATATATAATCTTGTACGTACTCAGGTTGAACCACGAGAAGTGGTTCGGTTTGATTAAAAGAGATCGACTCCTATTTCAGAAGTGGCTAATTTTAGCCTTGCTTTATGGGGGTGCGAACAAGAGGTGTTCCTTCATATCTTACCTAAATTTAAACAGTCCGACTTATACTTGGTCTCCCATAGAGGAAAGCGTACGACACACGATTACAACCGAAGCGATGCTCGATAAGAGTTGGAGCAACGATCATCTCTATTCATAGCCGTTTACGTTCAAAGGAGAAAGTGGAAGTGTTTTCAGCTAGGAACAAAGTCAGGTAAGACGTGATCGATAGAACAAGGCGATAGCGGCTGCAGCAAGCCGAGGCAGAGCCCTTATCGGGGCGGCTACAAGTACCTTGCAGCGTACTTCAAGGTGATAAGGTACTTCAAGTTGACAAGAGTACTTGACGGTAGTGGGGTAAGGTAAGGGAGTGACGGGAGTTGATAAGGAAAGTTTCATAAGGTAGCCATACCCCGCACTAAGCTCATTCTTCGCTTACCTTAGTAAACACGTGTTTGTTATGCATGCATGAATCAGGATGGCGGGACGCACGACAAGCTCTGAAACAGACGGAGTAAGAACCAAAAGGCTGTGTATGCTCATAGGTTGCGAAGGTACGATGAATCGATCGAAATGGACTCAAGGCAGCAGCAATTCAGCCACGGCACAGTCTTGCTGTCGTCGTCGCCTGACCATCCATATCCTTCCCATGTATCCCTAACTCAATGGATTCCATTTTCCAGATCCCTCATCACTCTAGTCATACCGCCCGATACTGGCTTCCTCTCTCGCCCCCACCGTCCACATCCAGCGTCGACTATCATTCTGGCCATATATTCGGCATCGGTCATCACGCTTCTGGCTATACCCAACATTCTGTAGCTCCTTTCGCGAGTGATACTCGCTTCGTCGGCGTTCCTCGTTCCTCTCATTGAGCTTGTTCCGGTAACGCCCTCTGGCGTCTACCACAGTCGGCATCTTTCAAGCAGCAAATTCCGCCGCCGGACACCCCCCAATTCCAAGCCCTGGAGAAGCAATGGCCAGCCCACCCCCGTACGACTTCAAGACCGCTCCTCCCGCGGAACCCTCTTTTCCATCACAATCCGAGAAGCCTCAGCAATCCTCCTCATCCAGAGCTCCCTCCCACCAACCACAACAACCACCGCCCCCCTCCGTCCAAGAACCCCGCCTCCTCCACATCTACCTGGACGGCTTAACCCACCGCCATCTCACCATTAGAGATTCCGACAAACGCACCCCCCTCTACACCGTCTCCGCCAACTCTGGCTCCATCTTCAGCTCCAAACCACACATGCGCATCTTCCGCGGCTCCGCGCAAACCACCCCCATCGGCACCGCCGACTTCCACAACTACTCGCGAACCGTGGACCTCACCATCCAAGGGCGCCCTGTCAGCATGGATGCCAGCGGCCTTTTCACGCGGAGCCACGTGTTCCAAAGCTCCATCGGGCCGCTGCACTGGGAGGGTGACGGCATCTTCAGCAATGATTTGGTGCTGGTGAATGAGCGCAAGGAATGGCTGGCCAAGTTCCATAACAGCGCGTTTGCGATGGGCAAGGAGGGCAAGCTGGAGATTAGCAACGGGGAAATTACGGGCGTGTTTCTGGATGAGATTGTGGTTAGCGGGTTAGCGATGATTGAGCACCAGAGAAGGAGGAGGAATAACAATGTAAGCTCGGCTTGATATCCTTGGTAAAATGGGTTTTCTCTCTTGTGTTTTGGATGATACCCAAGTCCCCGGCCAGGATTACACTTAACACGACGCCCCTAGTAGCACCATCATCATCATCACCGTCGTCGAAAAGACCCCACATTCCGAGAACAGAAGCTAACAAGAGAAAAGTAGAGCGGTAGCGGTAGCGGCAACATCGCTGGGATGGGGCTCTAGACCCTGCCTATCCTCTCGAATAGTCTGGAAGAACCTCTTACTATGCGTTGGGTAATTTAATTATATTAGGTTCGATTCCTAACAACGCTAGTACAATGATGTTGTAGTTATCTTTCTCTCCTCTATGTAGAAGCGATAGACGCGAGTCGAGGGGAAATGAATGCCTAGTTTAGCACTTGGATAGCGAGAAACTGCAATAGCAAAGAACAAATTGCAAAACACCTATGAAGCAACTTTTCCTGTAGTGATCTCGAGCTACAGTAAATTGCATGACTAGTTATGAAGAGGTGAGGTACTATCGAATGCTGCGAACAGCAGTGCAACATCATCGCTCGTACACACGCCCGATTTAAACGTCCTAGCATCCTCCATCAGACAACTAAATCACATAGACATTCCCTAAAACCAAAAAACCTGATATCAGACCTCACCTTGCTACAGCTACAGAGAGTATCTACAGTAGTACATCACGACGCGTATCATATCTAATAGCAATAAGTATCTTAGCCAGCGTATCTATGTACATATCTCACTCCACAACCACCACCACCCCTTACCAAACCCACCACCATCATCATCATCATAAGAGATAAGGTACTTTACTGTACTGTAGTATCAGTAGCACGACCAGCATATCTACCTTAGAAGCCATTTTTATAAATAAACCGGGAGGTTTTTCGGATGAATGTAGGTGAAAAAGTACCTTGGCTGGGTTTATTTCTTTACTACAGAGAGTGAATAAGTAAGGTAAGTAACTAAGTAACTAAGTAACTAAGTAAGTAACTAAGTAAATAAGTAAGTAAATAAGTAAGGTACATCAATAGCTGGCTGGCTGGGTAAGGTATATATATATATTATAACAACATACATGCTATATATAGATAATCAAGCATTCTACATACATTATACATAGTTCATACCAACCATTTTTACTGTAGTCAGGATTTATGATATCGGAAAATCTTTTCAAGTGGATGGATGGATGGATGGAAAAGGGGCACGGATATGTAGTAGATTTTTTCGTTTGAGAAGTGAGTAATGCTTTTTATACCGTACCGGCACTTGAATCTGCTACGAGAGAGGGTATTCATTGTTGAACAGGTGAAGTAGTAGCCATTTTCGTCGACGACACACCAGCCCTAAACACGCATCCCAAACCCCCTCCCTCCCCTTAGACGAAAAGCACAAGTAGATCCTCTCCAAAACCACCTACATACGCCACATTACACTTCATAAAACCCCGTCGTCACACTACTAAGCCAACAGCACATTTTCATCAACCGATTTTTGGTACTCTAGGCTAATCTACTACAGAAGTACACCAAAGCCTAGGCACACAACTAGCCCATCAGCATTGCTGCTGAGGCACCAGCTATCATACAAACACCCGCGGTAACGACATTGCTATGTTCCAAATTGGAATCTAGAAAAACGCGCTGAAATATCCCATCATCCCCTCCCTACCCGACGGCTCCCCCACTTCGACCTCCACCCCACTCGCCCCGCCCTCCTTCACTTTCTCCCCACCCAGATTCTCGCTCTCGCCAACGGCGGCATCGGCAAGGTGCTGCAGCCCGCCACGGTCGATCGTCGTTGCTTCGGTCATGGTCGAAGCCAGCTTCTTGGCGATGGCGTCCTGGATCGCGACGCCCCAGCCCGGCGTGTCCGGGGCGGCAGAGGAGCGAGGCAAGATACGGCCTTCTTCGAGGCCGGTCCAGAGGTCATCCATGGCGCGCTTGATGTTGTCCTTGTTTGGGTTGTTGGCGGTGAAGCCATTGATGAGGGCGGCCGCGGTGAGTGCAACGAAGTGGTAAGCAAGAGGCGAGGTGAGCCCAGGATTGGAGCATAGGTGGTTGGTCAGCCTGAATGCTATGCTGGTGATTTCACTGCCGTTGTTGACTTGACCTAGCATATAATACTGTTCGAACACGAGCTTGACGTGCCAGTAGGCCAGATACAAAATTGGCGAGGATGCCATCATGGGTTCAGCATATTCGCGAAAGCGGTCAAGCTGATTCGTAATCCCAGAGCAAGCGAGGTCACGAAGCCATAATCCAGCCGGTGCACGGGAGACGAGGCGAACGCGCGCATCCATGATATATTCGAGCTTGAGAGTCAGACCTTTATCTTGTTAGTAAAGTGAGCTCGAAGATTGGAGTGTTGTACCCACGTGCAAGACGTATTCCAGTGTTCCCAAGTAACCCACCATCTTCTTCGTATATCTCTGCCATCTTCTCGCGAATGACAAAAGGTCCTGCAGTACCCGATGCGTGCCAACGATCCATCATAAACAATACAAGCCAGGCACGTCTCCCAAGCTTCTCGTTGCTGTCAAGCTCGCTGCCTACGACATGCACGACACGATGATTGCAGTGAAGCTTTAGAAATACAGACACACCGAAAGCTAGATTGATCCAAAGAGATTGCTGGACTTGAAACGGGCCACTAGAGTCGCTGGCCAAGCCCATTAGAAGCAGGGCTTGAAGGTAAACGAGATTGTCAGAGGTCGATCGAGCTTGGAGGTCCTCAAGTTGACATGCCACGAGTTGTTCAGCAGCCTTCTTAAGGTTTGAACCCATTTGTGGCTCTGGAAGGTTTGCACCCCCGTTGAGTACGCAGAGTAGAGCGTCGCGAACGGTAGCAGGAGCCTTGACAAGACTCATCTTCAACTTAGTCTTAGTGTGTGGGAGAATGTGGAAGACTGGATGAACCAAGTTGTAATAACTGGATGAGACGTAAGTAAAGTACTGGGTTAGAAATTCAGTCTACTTACTCGTTCACGGCCTGCTCATTCCATTCAAGATTGGCCTCCATATGGCTATCGTGCTCAGTGGTGTGAGGATTGATCTTGTCGACACCCATGTCACCTGAATTTTGTGTAGCTGAAAGAGCCCCGTCGGAAGACATGCGAGCTGCGTAATCGTCGTTATTTGTGTCAGCGTACCTATCTGTTGGTTGTAAGTCCTGAGCTCGGAATACCGGTAATGGTTGTGGTGCTAGTGTTTGTCTAGACGTGAGTTGATTGTTCCACTGTGTTGGCAGGTAAGGGCCGTTTGGCCCATCAAAGTGGCTGCGCATGTAAGCGCCGTTTTGCAGACCTTCGGACATGGAGTACGTTCGCTTTCTCGAACCATACCCAGCTTCGTCAGGTTGTACGGGATAGCCTTGAAAACCTTGCGGTGACATCGGCTGATTGCTCAAGGCTGAACCCTCGAGCGCATCGACACGCTCAGCAAGGTCCCGAATATACCTACAGCAAAGTTAGCGAAACCGCAAATACGTTCAGCCGTTGCATATGCGAGTTACCCTTTATTGGGTCCGCGCTTTCCTGGAGGGCGAGTAAATTCGCAATTAACGCCCGGTGGTTTTTGGCAGTTTGTACATCCTTTCCCAGGTGTGACTGAATTCGCATCACAGCGAATCTATGACAATCAGCAATGCGTTGAAGAAGATCTCGTCATGTAAGATTCAAACCTTCTTTCTCCTACATTCATCGCATGCACGCGACACTTTGGTTCGCGGCTTCTTTGCCGCTGGTTCTGGCGTTCCTACTCCACTGTGTGCAAGCTGTGGTGACGCCTGTTGAGCTTGTTGTAGCTCTTGAAAACTTTGAGAATGTACTGCATTTACGATTTCTGATCCATCGTCGTAACTGGCGCTCCTACCTGTTGCAATTTGATTAGGCAGTTGGCCGGGTTGGTTGGTATAGAATGGAGCTCCCCCAGCCATCTGGGCTGCGCTGGGCGAAGGATATGAAGGACCTCGCGTCATGTTCGGAACCTGAGCTCGGCTCATCGTGTGCCATGTTTCTTCTGCCATTGCAAAGTATGGTGTCGAGGTGATGGTTCTTGAAGAAGTGGTACGAGCGATGTGAGGTGGATATCAGAATGTCGAGGGTGTTGAGCCGGACATAAGGGCTAACGCCTTCTGTCCTAGCGGGTTCCTCCACTGGTGGGAAACTCATGATGGGATGCACTGTTTTGTCCTTGTTCGTTTGGGTGATGTTTGGGCATTCAATTTCGAGCTTTGGTCTCTTGAGAGTCGTCTCGATAGCCTTGACCGCAATATCTAGTCGCACGGAACGGAGAGTGGTTTTTGCGAGAGCCAGGGGGTCGGCACGGTGTTCGGGGAAACTTCCATCCTTACACCTCTCTGATTTCTCCAAGAAGACTATGCTGCGTTTGTAATTGACCTGAATGATACTACTAATCAGTTTGTGGAAGATGTTGTGCGGAAAATCCAAGCTTTCACACTGTCGAGGTCCTGGGACTTTTCGATTCTCGAAGATATATTGTACAGCTCTTCTCGATTCTCCAACTCTGAAAGAATCCTATATGAATTTCTTCACATCTAGCAACTATCCAAACCCTTCATACGCCTCTTCAATAAAACTTGTATTGCTCCTAGGATTATCTAGCTATCGTGCTGGTGAAAGCCTCTACATCGATGCTGTCAACTTCCCCTACAAGACTTTCTACCGTCCAATGTACTACTACATACTTGCTTGCGGCTCAATACAGGTAGGCAAACAAGGATAGTTCCAGCGGAGGAGCAGGTTCCCCTCTGTATGACCAGAGTAGACCTCCTTTGGTATGGGGCCGTAGGTACACCATGGTCTGAGTCCCTTCAGAGCCTTTATGTGGTTTGTAATTGATTTTCGTCTGCTGAGAATTAACACAGTATGGCATGGAATGCTGAAAAGAACAAGCGATTTCTACAGGCATGGATCAAGGAATACTGAGGGGTTGAACAAGTCTAATAGTATAACGACTTTATGACTTCCCGGTTGTTTGTTCTGCCTTTTAGTGGAATTGCAATACAAAGTGACCATGTCCACGGTGAGATGATACACAGCAGTGGGGATATGATCCATGGAAGCTATGGCTACGGTTATGATTTGCGATTCCATATCACGACAGCATTGGCTTAATGAAGTCTTGTTGCAGAAATCACGTTGAATGACGACCATAACATGAATGTGTTTTCCGGCTCGTACCCACATTTAAGAGTCCCTAGTAGATATCCCAATGCCAGTCAAGAGACTTGTCGTTATCAGTGGAAGTTAATGTATTGTTCACCATAGCACTTTGCATAAGGAATATCGTTGTCTCCAATACGCCTGAAAGTCAAAACTTCAGCCGTAGTTGACAGTCATCTCTTCCGCCGCCCAACTACTTCGGTGAACCCGTCATCATCAACTTTCGGTTGTATATTCTCCTTTTGGAGCTTGGGCACTGCCGGCGCCTGCTCCATCTCCACATTCCCATCGCTGTCATCTTCCATGTCGACGCTGTCGCAATCCGTATCATCTTCATCCTCTGCTTTTTGCACGTGCTGAATTCTGACTTGCCCACCCTCTCTGGATTTCCTATCCTCCCAGTTCTGGTACATTTGATCGACCATCTCAAAGTCGCCCCGCAAGGTCAATTTCCGCAGCCCGACAATCCTGGCAGCGATCTCTTCGCCGCTTCCATCTTCGACGTTGATATCAAATTCATCGTTCATGACTTGCAGCATAAATTCCTCGACATATTCAACGTCGCCGTCAGGCGTAGCTTCGATAAGGTCTGAGATTGCCCCAGCAAACCAGTCCCGCTTCTCAGAAGACTCAGGGCCACCCCAGGAATTCTGAACAGCAATAGTGAGGGCTGGCCATGTCGCAAGCGCCAAGGCGATTGAGAGGTCGAACTTGGCTTGGATCTTTTCTAACATGTCTCAGCGATAGAAAGGATTGAAGCGCACTGCATAGCTAATACCTGCTGATGGTGGTAGTGCGACTCCACCTTGCGACTCTCTCGCTGGCAGTAGACCAGAGCCCTGGTTTACGAATGCCATACCGAGATAATAATCGTGAGGGACAAGATTTATGCGGGAGGCTCTCATTTTAGGCGGGCTTGGCAGCGCAATATCGCCCGAGGGAGCCTTTTGCTTGAAGACCCTGAGATTTAATCCCTACACAAATAAGCGAATACTTGGAGCGAAAGTGCATAATGGGAAGGGAACATGTACGGAATACTCCGTAACGAGAAGTAGGACTGAAGTCTCTTCACAATTCATTGTATCTAGTCGCTCAATCGCTACAGCCACATCCATTTGACCATACTGTCAAGCTCTTTTACCTTCTCTCCAATGTCTCTTCAATGCTTCTCTGCATATCACATCTCGGAGCGAGTCTGAAATCACAATACAGGGTCAAGCCCAACCAGATATGGTATTCAACATGATCTCGGTGGGAACCGCTGTGACGCCCACGGTCATTGAGACCTATTTCTCTCATGTATTTGGAGTCTGTTTCCTAGTTCAAGAGGTCTTCTCTGACCGCGACTGGTAGTACCTAAACCGAAAGCCTCTTCGACAGAAGCCGACTGCTCACGTCTCCTACCATGAAGGCCTCTCACTCATTCGGCAATTTCTCCGCTATGCATCCTTCCATACCGTCGAAGACATTCAGGGTTTTACCTCTCAATGGGTACCTACTCCTCGATGGATAAAAGTAGACGAGGTCACTGTTCCAGAGGGACAAATCAAGCAAGCTGCAGATGCTGTCATCGCCCAATTAGGACACCACGGGATCGATAAAATTGGGGGAAGTAAATGGTGGCAATGGCGTAGGGAGGGCAGCGTATTGAAGGCCGAATGGATTGAGATGAGGAGCGATTATGCTAGAAGAAAGCAAAAGGGAGATAAAGGAAAAAGGGTAATGCTCTATGTGCATGGTGGGGCCTACTTTTTTGGGAGTGTGAATGAGCATAGGTATCAAATGCAGAGACACGCGCGAAAGTTGAACGCACGAGTGTTTGCCCGGTGTGTGAACTCTCACGAGGCTGACAGAACCGGATCACAAGCTAACTGTGTTTAGTGAGTATCATAATCACAATGTAGATATGACGAAAGCTAAATGTAACAGCTCGATATCGGTTGGCGCCACAATTCCCGTTTCCATGCGGTCTTCACGATTGCCTATCAGCTTACCTATATCTCTTAACTGTTCAAGAACCATCGGAAATAATTCTTGCTGGAGATTCGGCAGGTGGTGGTATGGTTCTGAGGTATGTAGGGCCGCGTCCAAATGCGCTGATGAAGGCTGACAGAAGTCTAGTACGCTTGTAATTTGCCGAGACCAAGGTATTCCGATGCCAGCCGGTGCGGTGCTTATATCGCCCTGGGTGGACTTGACTCATTCATTTCCAAGTGTTAATGGTGATAGCTCTTATGATTACATTCCAGTGCATGGCTTTCTACAGAAGCCATCGGCTGCTTGGCCACCGCCCAATGCAGATGAAATGACGGATATCGCGCTGCATGCGGTAGAAAAGGCTGTTCGGGATGACCTGTCTAGAAAGTCCACGCAAAAAGCCCGGCGAGAAGTCACGGAGGAGGCCTTGCAAGGATTTTCGGTGGAACACGCTCCGGAAAACTGGAACCCGAAGGAAAACCTGGGCAATCCAGATGGTACCAAAGGTGCTTATCTTACACCTGGTAATACTATATGTGGGGCGGGGTATGATTTGTCGATCATGATTGATGGGAGAATGATCGAAATCAGGGATCAGATCCAAATGTATACAACCAATCAGCTGATTTCACATCCACTTGTATCGCCAGTGTTGCAGCCTTCACTAGGTGGACTACCGCCTCTGCTGATTCTGACTGGTGGTGGCGAGATCCTTCGAGACGAACAAATCTATCTCGCGCACAAGGCAGCCAATCCGGCACAGTATTCGCCTGGCGAAGCATACCTTGATGAGTATCCAGAAGCAAGAGAATTGATCCACAAGTGGAAGCCGACGGATGTGCAGCTACAAGTTTGGGAAGATCTATGTCATGCTGCGCCTACTCTGAGTTTCACTAGACCAGCAAAGTACATGTACCGATCGATCGCTCAGTTTGGAGCTTGGGTGCTTGCAAGAGCTCAGAAGACCGAGATAGAGATTTTAGATGATGACGATGTTTCAATCATTTCTGAAGGTTCAGACGATGGGAGCGGTGAGGAGAAGCTAAAACGGGAGGCTTCGGCCGTGGAGCATGGCATAGCCCAAGGCCGAGCTGTGACAAGGGAGAAAGTTAGAAAAGCAGGAGAGCCTCTTCCAGCGTTCCAGAATCATATGATCCGGCAAAGAGTCGATAGAAATGGTCGCATCTACCCATTAGGGTCACCTTCATCTCTTCCAGCACTACAGATGGCGGCAAACGAGATTGGTGTGATCAAGCCGGGGCCGGTCGAAAGGTGGTTGAATGCGAAGAGGGAGTGGGATACCAAATTCGCCAGAGAAAAAAGAAAGATACAGAAGCAGAGGATCAAGGATATGGCGAAAGGTTTCCAAGACTGGGATGATGACGATGTGCCTCCTCCTTCGGCGCTGGCAGGAAGGCGAGGTCTTCATATGCCAAAAGAGCAGAAGAAAGGACGAAGCTGGGGATTGAGCCTGTGGAGTTTATGGGGAAGTTCCCACGATGAGAAGACCATCGAACGTGAAGAGAAGGCCGATAAAGAACCTGAGACATCAATTGCTACAGAAGATAATGGTGCGAATGCCCCGCCTGTCAATGGCAGCAGATCAAATGGACGATTACGCACAAGGTCACGTCACCGGACTGTGACTGACACGGGTCAAAGTGCCGACGGCATCTTTGACACCAGTCGAGATATTCCCCCTCCGCAGCCCTCCTATATGAGACCTGAACAGGGTAGCGCTACCCAAGAGATCCCCAATCCCAGCCTCCTATCTCCTCACCTACCCCACGTAACGCAAACCAGCCACGACAGACCCAAAGCAGATCTCGCATCAATCGAAATCTCGGACTTCAACAGGCCAACAGCAGGCGGTACCGCTTTCCCATTCAAGCTCGGCACACACCTCAACGCCGACAACGCCAGTATGGTCACTCTGACAAGTCAGACGGGCGTGGTGACACCCAAGGAGAATTGGGGGGGAAGGCAGCTTAGCGAGGGGCTGCAGCAGAGCCCGTTGAAGAATGATATTTCCTCGGCGGTTGAAGCGGAGGATGGGGGGTGGATGAGGGAGGAGCGAGCAGAAGTGAGGGAAGGTCCGGAGATGAGTGATGCGAGGCCGGTGATGGAGAGGTTTGAGACGGCAAGGAAGGAGTTGTGATGCTTTTTTAAAGGATCAACGGTGGTTATATCTGAATTACAGGGGGTCCCGGGTCACCAGCGGTTAGCCACCATTACCTATGTATATTATTGCAACCTTCTAATCTGGCGGAAGTGGGTAGAGTCAAACGCAGAGTCGAATGTTTTTGGCTCGTTTGAGGATAAGAGCTATTGTACGATACGCATCCTCTAGCTAAAGTATCGGAGCTTTTAAAGAATTCAAATATTGGTCAAGTGAATAGATACCCTCGAGCCAGTTCTCATTCCAAACCCCCCTTTTCCAAACACCCATTCCCAAATTACTAAAAATCTTCAATCGACTCAGCTATGTATAAGAGTCTCAACAAAGCGCTTGTTACAGATCAATGATTCAAATCAAGCCCACGAGAAGAAGGAAGCGACTTCCCGGACAGCCTTATACATACAATAGCTGGAACGGAACCTTTCTTCCGGTCCGGAAGCCATAGACTGGCGACGTATGTAGGCATATACAGTATGTAAAATCTTAGCTGGGGAGGGTGGGTGCGTGGGGAGGGATGTGTAGCATAAAGCATTACTTATACATACAGTATACATACTTTATCTATTCCCCCCCCCACCTATGTATACCTCCAAGCTCTCGTCGGTCACTGAAATCATGCACAGCCAAACGCTCCAGCTATGTACAGAGGTCTTGGGTGGAGAAGATCGGAATAGGGGATTCTAGGGGGCCGGTGCAATGACATACCAAGGTATTTAAAGATGAGATTCCAGGGCTAGAAATGGCGGTTCATTGCAGCCACATGTAAGGCACTGTAGGTTGTGTTACAAGAGCGAGATCATTTCTACCACGATGGGAAAAAATTACAGACATGCAACGTCTATTCGCAGCTCTATGCTAGCACCTACTATTTGGTTTCAAGCCTTCTAGAAGGCGGGACGTTGTGATAGGTACAATAAGCATCACTCGCATGGTATCATCCCTGTCCATCATAACCATAAAGACATCACTCAGCGTAAATATCCCTTATCTACGAAGTCCCTTTCTGCGTACAAACACCCCTAACGTGAAGTATGCAACATCCTATTTACTCCTACCCCTGAGCAGCCGTAGCAAGGACATCATATTTCCGCACAAGCTCTGGGTGCTTGCTCGCGACAAACTTGACGAGCTGGATGATCTGCAGGCGTGTGGGCTCCTTGAGCTGCTCTTCCGGCGGGGAAAGGACCTGTGCGAGAATGGGGAGGAGCTGGGGCGTTAGGCGCACGATTGTGGGTTCGCCGGCGGAGTCTGTGAGAGAGAATGTGAGATCAAGATAGTGGACAGAAATGCGTAGTAGAGAGAAATGGGGCTTACAGAGGTGCATGATCATATTAAAGACCGGCTCGTTTTCCTCAAAATCTTCTTTCAGCGGCAGGAGCTCGATTAGCGCGGGTAGGACGGCGTGGATAGGCACGCGGTCTTGATGTTTCGTAATCATTCGGCTGACGCAACCTGCGGCGTTGTCCATAGCCCTCGCTTCCTGCGTGTGTAGTAAAGGCTCTAGCTTTGCTAGAATGGTGTTATACGATTTCAAGATCTCGGCGTCGTTTGTGGAGTTTTCTTGGAGTAGGCCGATGGCAAAGGCCGCATTCGACTTTGTCTCGGGATCTTCGTCGCTCATTCGGTGAAGCAGAAGTTTGAGGAGGGTGCTTGTGTACGGTGTGACCGTACTACCCATAGCACGTATACACTCGGCAACAACACCAATAGCTGTACTTCGCTCAAAAGCTTCACTCCCACTCGCAAACTTCATAACAGGTTTCTCGAAAACTTTCCACAGCTGACTAAAACTCTCACCCAGGGCGAACGCGAGGTTTGAGATGCAGTCGAGAGCGGTGTCGATAACGAGCCAGTCGTACTCGGACGTTTCTTCGAGGTCGTCCATGTCTTCTGTGTCGCCAAAGTCTTGCTGGCAGTCGTGTTTCTTGGTGATGATGGCGACGAGGGTTTCTGTGACGGGTTTGATGGTAGTGGGGTCGGAGATAATTGAGGGTCCGGTCTGTTTAAGGACCGCTGCAAAGTTGCGGTTGATATCTGTGACAGCAGTCCTATCGAACTCTAGGTCAGCTGTACATCGCTGAGACTCTGGACAAAGTACGTAACAGGTAGAAATGCCATCAGAAAGTGATTCGTTTTCTCAGCAATTGTACGTTAGTACATCTGAGTGAGCTGGGATTAACGACAAGTATGTCATCATTTGAAGAAACGCGAGAGAATCCATCGGCGATAAGAAAACGTACCTATCTTCTTCATCCTGCCACACTGCCAGCATAGCAGTCATGATGATTTCTCCGAGTTTCTTAATCTCATTGCTTGGTTGTTTCTGTAATGGCAAGCCAGGCTGCCACTTCCCGCCCTCTTCGGCTTGCAGCTCCCACACTGTTCCGTAGGCACGACACAAAGTGCTGATTGCAGCCCTCCTAACCCCTTCGTAGGGATGATCAACAAGAGGTAGAACGGTCTCGACCGTCTTCTCAAAGTATGGCAGGTAGTCTTGAGTTACATGTGTTAAGATATCCCCCAATATCTCAACGGCAATTTCTTTCTCTTGTGCCACAGCGGTAACGGTAGTGAATCCATCCCAGTCATCATCTTCCTCGCCATCTAAATCGCTCATATCGTCAAAGTCACTTGCCGCAGCTAGCTCGTCCTCGTTGAATGAGGCAATTTTGACTTTCTTACCAGCAATCGTCACTTCTTGCCCTTCCAGATCTTTCGCTCCATCTCCTAGATTGACCTCTAAATCTGTCTCTTCAGCCGCTAAGCTCTCGAACAAGCCTTTTACTACACCTAGTAAGAAAGGCTTGAATTCACCCTTGTATACTTTAGCCATAGTGCCCCAGAACAGAAAGCTCGTTTCGCGTAATTTAGGATTGTCTAGATGCAGACCCTCTTCTGTGGCTTCCATCAAAGGTACAACGTAACGCTGGAATGGCTTAGGGCCCACAGCTGTTGCTATGTAGGCCATAGCGTCGCATGTCGTAGCTCTGAGGCTAAGGTCATCTTCACCATCCTTGATACGAACATACTCAGACAAGGCATTCATCGACTGCTCAAAGTACGGTAGGAAATCCTCCTTTGCGCTCGCAGCAAACGAACCCATGGCAGCGATCGCCGAACCTTTGACCTTGAATTCAGGGTGTGAGAACAACCGACTTAGCCGGGGCACAAGCTCTGGGAGGTATGGCTTGGCAGCGCCCTCCTCAAATCCATCCACTAATGTGTCGATAGCATTGCAACTAGCTTTAATAATGTCCATATTCTTCTCGTCGCTAGGTCCACCTAAACTCTTCATTGCAATGTCCAGATGTTTAACCACTGCTGGGATCAGCTTTTGATGTTCCTTGCCCATGTCTTCTGGTAAATCCTCCGACAAACGCATGACACAATCCAGTGCAGCACGACGTACTTTAGCTTCAGGGTCTTCAAGGAGTTTCAAAGTCAAAGGCAAGATTTCCTTCATCTGTGTAGCGATGAAATCAGGTGCACCTTCAACGCACATGCCTAATGCCATGATACCTCCTTGCCTCCTATCAGGGTCATCACTATTAACATACGGACCAAGTGCGTGTAATAGAGGAACAACAACTTGGCTAGGAGGCAGACTCGATGCTAGAAGATCGAGCAAACCTAGGGCTGACCGGGGAGTCGTGACCTCTTCGTCTTCGACTGATGCATCTCCCAGCTCCGTCGCAATCTCCAAGGACTTTAAGGTAAGCTGTTCTCCGACCTTCAGACCCTGCATCTTGAGCTTTCGGAACCGGACACATTGCATTAGGAAGCTTAAAGCTTGCGTTCTTGCATCCTCATCAAGATCAGTCTGCGCGGCAAGGTTCGTCATGAATTGAACGAGATCCTTAAAATGCTTGTTCAGTATCTGCGAATCACAACCCAATAGTGTCTGGAAAACTTCAAAGCTCTGCGTGGTTCGGTCCTCATCACCAGCGTCAAGAGCTTGCTTTAGCACTCCTACCATTTGAGGTATCGAATCTTGTACTCCTCGGACAGATTGTTCGTCATGTTCAGTGTCAAGTACACAAGCCATTCTACCTAGTGCCAGCATAGTGTTGATCCTCACCTCCGCGCTCTCTGGATCGACTATAGTCTTGCTAAAAATTTGCAGCATTTGGTGGAACTTGAACATCAAGCCTTCCCCAAAGGATTCCAAGGCTGTGAAAAGGATGTATGTGCCGACCTCTCGCGATCGAGCATGATCGCTGGCCCCAGCCTGTAGTAAAAGATCGAGCAGTTCTGGCCATTTTTCATTCTCGGTGTCTATTTTTGCTATGGCGGTAATGACTCGCGAGGCGGCATGCCGAACAAGCTGGTCCTCTTCCTGTAGTGTTCCGTGCAATAGGCGCTGGCGTATTTGCGATTGATCGTTTAAGGATTCCCAATGTTTCGGAACAAGAGACCTGGCTTGAGTTGCAGCAAGTTGCCGTAGTGGTGAAGGCTCAGTAGATGCAAGGAGAAGTTGTAGAAGAACTTGCAGCGATTCTGGTAGTGGGTAGTAATCGGCTCGTAGTTTGGCGGTGGCCGCCTTGACACGATTGGTGTCGGCTGGTAACAGTTAGTAAATTCCTAAAGGAACAGATGGTTTCAAACAATCTTACGCGCCAAGACCTCCTTGAACACCTGGTAGAATTTCTGGTTGTCCATGGCGATGTGAGCGTTGATCGCAAGGATGGTGGGGTTTTGTTTTTCAAGCACAAGCGTGTCGAACTTATATTTTATTCAAGAAAACCGCTGCGGTGAATTAGAATATGGGTCGGCTAAACTCGCCACTCAGTTATCCCGCATACACGCGCTCCATCATCTACCTTAGAGCTTTACCTTCGTCGGTCAATCACCGTTTTGATGTTATTGCCGTGCTTTAAGACTTCAGGCTTGCTGCTCGTGAGTGAGAGGTTGGTGAGATCGTCCAGCTCCTGCAACAGCTTCTGGGACTGTTCCTAAAATCCGCTCTTCAGAGAGCTTCAGCTGTGGCGCGCCGGGCTCATATCCGCAATTGAGATTCCCCCCTGAAAGCATAGAAAGGCCTGTGATTACAGACTGCCAAACGAAGAACCCTCCCAATGTGCTTCCATCTAAAACAAAGCTTCGTTCCGCAGCTCAAGAACTATTCGCCTTCTGAATACAACCCAACACCCGCCCAAGCAGCCATGGCATCAACCCCGCGCCCACCTTATAAAAACCACTCAGCCCCCATCGGGACCTCTATAACCGCCTTCTCACATCCAATTCCCGCTTTCTGCCCCTTCGTATCCACCCGCTCCTCCTTCTCCATCCTGCACACCGCCGTCACCGTCCCCTCATCCCAACACTTCCCCCAAAACACCCCCGAGCAAACGCTCCCCTGATGCCCTTCCAACGGCAGCCTATTCTGCACCATGGGCAGTAGGCCCGGTACTCGTACTAGCATGCCGGTGCATCGGACGTGAAGTGAAGTACGCATTTTTATTAGTAGGGGTAACCATATTATTGATGGACGGCGGGGAGGAAGTGGTGATTAGATATGGGGAGTGTATTATACAGAGGGAGACGAATCATACAGTCGTTGGGTCAAGGAGAGGGAAGGGGCTTGTAGGATTTCGTTGGTTATGGTGGGGAGTAAGAAGGAGAGTGGGGAGGTACTGAGGACACGATTTCTAACAGGCAGATGGTAGATTAAAGTTGTGAATGATGAGATGAAAGATGGATTGGAGTAGTAGAAGGGACAAACTCTTGATGCGGCATTCAGAGACAGACAGGCTAGACTTACAGAGGGGGCCTTTGATGCTATTATTGTCTATTACTTCGGCTCAATACGACATAACCTGACAGAAATGGATCTGTATGCACAGCATCAAAATTGAACGTATGTTGGAAATTGAATACCCAAAACATCATGAGTGAGTGGTATTTCGCATATGTGAGCTCATCAGCTAAATACATACATTGGCCGTCTCGAGGCTCCCTTTTCCGGTATGGCTTCCTCCCCCGTTTCCGTCACCTTACCTACCGGGAGCACACCGAGCACTGAGCCGTAGCAGAGCGTGATAGTAAAAAACTAAATAGGAGCGACAAGCCGCAGAGATAGAAACATGTCCATCCGGAACTCCGTGATCGTATTCTCGCGTTTTTATCCTGTTTTAGCGCCTGATCCCTTTGATCAAAGACCCTGGTTACCCTATCAGGGAGTTAGATAAACCTCTTGAGGAAATCCTTCTGATGGTCTGGGGCTGGGCCCAAGATATCGTCAACGTCCTTTTGCGCCACAACAGCTCCAGTTCCGGAACATTTAGCTTTCTGCTTTAACTGTGCGCAAAGGTCGTTCATATCGACTTCGCCAGACTGAACCTTGCCGTGAGCTGCCATGCGGTCCCTGGTCGAAAAGTAATTAGCAGATGTCAGCGATTAGAGGCATGCTCCTCTACATACCACAATCTATCGCAATCTATGAATTGCTTTGGAGCTTCTCCGGGAACGACCTCCTCTTCCGCCCCCCCATTTTGCTGAACTTCAACTTCCTTCATCAAATCTCGTTTAGGGGCTGGGCTCGCCACCGCCAAGGGACCAGTATTGAAGGCGGTACCAAAGTCATCCTGCAAAAGGAAAGCGTCGTTGAAGAACCCGTTGTTCAAGATATTGTCCTGCGGATCTCGATAGTCGCCGAAGAGGACAGGATCGAATAGCCCGCCATTCTGCTGAGCCATCCAGTCAATCCCATTTGTCTCGCTGACGGGCGATTTCATCATACTAGAAGGGACTGAAGCATCGTCAGAACCGGACATCATCCGCGGAACAGGATCGATCATGTTGCCGCAAGCTTTCGCCCATTCTTTACAAAATTTCGTCTTACCTGATAAGTTGCTTAAAAAGCTGTTTTCTTCATTGATGGTATTCAAAGTTCCCTCATTTGATTTCAAATTGTCAGGCGACTCAGCGGAAGCTTCCGGTGTTGTGCCACATGATGAATCGAGACCACCATTGTGTGACATTGTTGAAGCAGGCGATGCGGTGATGGAAGTTGCGGATCCTGTTCTGTTCGTCTTTTGGCCGTGACCGTTAGAGCTGTCGATACTGCGTTGCTTGCCTCCATTTACAGTAGGTGCGCCGTTGTTGAAGGACATGTAATCAGTAGAGTTGCTCCGGCTAGCGGTCTCAAGGATCGATGGACTGAACAACCCATTAAGTTCTTCAAACCCATTCCCATTCAATGCGGAAGTGGGGCTTTGATACATGGATCCCGAATTCGACCCATGTTGGCTTGTCGGCGATGTTGCATTCAAAGAGCCTGAGGAGTCTCCTCTAGCTATGGAGGGCATGCTAGGATACGATGAACGCTTGCCTCCATTGACAAGAGATCCAACTTTGGCAAGGGATCCGTTTGTCATGAAATTTGAACCAGGCAAGTCCCCAAATTTTGGGAATGCAAATTGGAAATCGTTGCTGTTATTGTTGAACGTATTTCGAGGTTGAGGAAGGGTTGCAGATGGTGGAGACCGGCCAGCCGCTGCCACACCGAAGGAGAGACGCTTACGGTATTCTTTCAATTCTATGTTTAGTCGTTCGACTTGTCCGCGAAGGCGTCCGTTTTCATGGTTGGTATGCTCCGAAGCTTTTTCCAAGTCCTCTACCTTACTCTCAAGCTCCTTCAGATGACGTTCCTTCCGCTCGCGGAAGGCTCGCTGTGCAGCACGATTTTGGGCTTTGCGTTTCTAGTGTATCGGATTAGTATGTTGGGTGTGTACTACAATGTATCGTAGCTTACTGTAGTCGGTTCAGAGCTATTTAGTGGCTTGCGTCCAGGCTTCTTGACAGACTTCTCATTTCCCTCATGTCGCTTATTGTCGCCCACACCCTCCTCTTCATCGTCCTCCGAATTTTTCCTCTTTGGGTGCTGCTCATTGTCGTCATTTATTTCCTCGCCTGGTAAACTACCAAACATCATGTCTCCGTTGGTGTCCCAGTCAAAATTTCCGTCGTCTTCGAATTCAAGAAACGGGCTCTCATCGAACCCGGCGCTTCCGGGGTTGCCGGAGCCTGGTGTCTCTTGAATGGGCGAATCGAACATATTGTTGTTCAGGTTAGACGGACTAGACTTTTGGTTCTGTTTAGAATTGCTACTCGTACGTGGGGTTTGGGGCTTTTTCGGGCTAGTGCCTGGAGTAGGATATGGACGGTTCGTAGAATGGTCGGATGGAGAGCGATTGGAAGACAATGCAGTGCGAAGTAATTGCTGTTGGCTAGGAGTAAGGGACAAATCCGGTCCAAATATCGTCTCACCTGCCATCGATACGCTTAAATGTTGAATAGAGCTTTGAAGGATGAGTTCGATGAAGTCCGCAGCTATCCGTGAGGCAGATAGACGACCACGCAACCCCGCAGACGGTTGATTGTGGAGCGATCAAGGCCCGATCTGATGAAGTGCGAAACAAGTCTTGCCGCCTCTAGAATACTGCAGCCTTGTTATCAATTGCGCAAAGCGATGATGAAGCGGTGTAGGCTACAGTATGATATGGCGGAGCTGAATCGTAGATGAGAGATTTTCGTGGGCCACAAAGGCGTGCTAACTCAATTGAGGGAGGTGATCAGAGAGCTTAACTCCGCGGGTGCACGATAGACCCCGTCGACGTAGGAAAAGCTGTTGATTCGGCGACAGTGCTGAAGCGTTGCAGCCGTACGGAAGGGATGACTCTTAAGGACGGAGGTCGAGCAAGATAATGACGATGTAAAAGGCGTGCACTGAATTCAATTTACTGCTTTCATGTGTTCATACTTCTAGCTGCGACCACCCACCAATCACATCAAGCGCTGCCCTTGCGAGGCTGACATGGACCCCTGTTTTATTAGAAATCAAAAACTGCGGTCTAGGCCTCTCTCAGCCTCTGAAGACTGAACTTCATAGCGAACAACGGCATCGACCTGCACGACTGCGCTAATCATACCACAACATCAACTCATTTCAGTCACCTCTCTAAGCAAGTCTCTTCTTGTGTACTCCGTAGCACCCTTATCATTCATACCCCCCCTAGATCAGCAGTCACTATGAGCAATGACATACTAGCATTGGAGGCGGAGAAGAAGGAGTATCAACTGCAGGTAAGCAACTTACTGATTGATTTTGCATTGCGTTGACACATATCGCCCGTAGCTCGAGACTGTCCAGTTCAGTCTTCAGGCAGATCCGGAGAATGCTGAGCTGCAAAATCTCAAGACTGAGCTTGAAGAAGTCATTTCCCTCACCGACATCGCGATCGCAGAGCTAAAGCCAGCCTCAGCACCAGCCCCTATAAAGAAGCCACCTCCACCACCTGTGAAGGAGAAATGGTCCAAGGAGAATCATCCAGCTTTCCAGGCGGGCTATCGCAAAACGGCTACCCCCCAAAGTCCGATCGAAGAACCTCAGGCCCCTACTGCATTTTCAGTCAACGACACTGTCCTTGCGAAGTGGGTTACCGGAGACAAGTCCTTCTACCCGGCAAGGATTACATCTATTACCGGATCTTCCAGCAAGCCGGTCTACATCGTAACGTTCAAGTCCTACGCCACCACAGAGACGCTCTCCGCTCATGACATCAAACCAATTTCCAACGAGTCCAAGAAGCGTAAGGCTGATGGTACCCCAGTGACGCCGACCCCGCCGACAATCCCTTTCAATTCCAACGTGATATCGGCGGCTGCAGATATCAACCCTGCACTTGCAAGCCAAGCAAAGAAAGAACCGAGCAGAGTCAGCGACGGGCCTATAAGACCTCCGAAGGTGCCCCGCAAAGTGAAAGCTAATAAAGAACTGGAAGCTGGGAAGAACAAGTGGCAGGAATTCGCAACGAAAGGAAAGACTAGCAAAGTAGCAAAGAAGGAAAGTATGTTCAGAACGCCTGATGGTGTAAATGCAAGGGGTAAGCAGTCATACTGCTACTGATCAAGAAGTGCATGCGACTGACATATGTAACAGTTGGTTTCACGGGTTCGGGACAAGAGATGCGGAAAGATCCTTCTCGAAGTCGTCACATATATCAACAAGGTGCGGATGAGGAAGGATATTGATACTGTGGGGGACCACTTGGTTTATACAAGGCCTGCTTGACGGATGGTTCTTCTGAGATTTTGGCACATACGCTGACTTGAGCCGACTTAATCTTTCTAGTACTTAGTCCAACACTAAACAACCGTGTCAGTCTGGTGACACGTTTCGGGGATATTAGGAGTGCTGAAAGCTCCCCCTTGGTTTGCCTACGCCCATATGCTGTGCACAAGCTAAAACTAGGGGCAGCAGACTTCTCCATGGGACATCAAATTATATTACCGGCAGCGATTCGTATTCTATTACCGGTTCCGAAAGTAGAGTCAATTCAAAGATTCATCCGCTTTCTAGAAGCGCGAAAGGGTTGATGATTCCTAATTTCATCTTCATGCTGTTACTTATACTGTTCGTGTCGTGGTTGCTGCTTCTGGATCTCTTTCAAAAATCCCGAGCAAGCAGCCACTGGACGTTTTGGTTCGCCGACGATATGCTGTATCTCTTTTATGACCTTAAGACGCACCTCTTCTCCTTAAATACTCGAATGAACGAGATTACAAAATTCTACAAGTCAAACTATCGACGGGGGTTTGATAAATGAGCCCGTAATGTCAAATCTTGGCTAAACTAAATTCGAAAACTATAGATTCAATAACCTTAGAAAACACTTTTATTAGGCTATTGTGGGTCTTGCCTGTCTGACCCGTTTATTTCATTAATCAATCAGACAATAGCTGTCGAAATACTTGATTCTGACACTAAAACCTTTTAAGTACTGAACGTCTTGCTCTCCGACTGATCATCTGATTCATTCCATCGTTCACGGCTCTCCATGACTTTGTATCAAAATCCTTAGCGGATATCGCAGGAAAACTCTCGTCAATACCCTACCATCTCGTGACGCTACGACAAGAGACAGGTCAATACATAGTCTCATGTCTAATAGCAGATCTGGCCCGTGGACGACCCAGAGGCCGCAAGGTTTGTAAGATCAGGACCAACTTTGCTACTGCCTGAGATAGATGAACGCGCCTGACGTGTTGATGCCCAATGTTCGTCCCCATTCTTCTAAAGCTATGTCGATGGCATGAGTGCAACCAACGACGCCAGCGAAACAGAACAGAATGTGCACGCATCCAAGTTTCCCGATAGTATAACAACCAGACGCTGGATTTGGACGACACTGTGACACTGACTTGCACCCCCAAGATGCATGCGCTTAGGGCCTCTTTGCGCATTGCACTTCAATTGAGTGAAGGCATTAGCAGAGGCAAGGCCCAATATGGCAAGCCCCAACAACCCATGCTCCAGCAGAGTACGAGCATGGAATAGAGCTAAGCTGCCTCCATCAACCATTATTGTCGAAATGCTTGACCAACGCTATGGACATATAATCCGCGTTTGGGAGTTTGCCAGGTATGGCACCCTTAAAAAGCTCAACAGCCTAACGGCGTTGCCTTGAATAACTAATCTCTTAGCCGTAAAGCCATTGGGGGAGACATTATGGGGCATTGGCGGCAGTGGTCGAGTCGTGGAAGAGCCATCACCATTAGAAAAAGTCGTAAGGAATGGCTTTGAGGGCGTCTCCATCGGTTGTTGGCTCCGGCATTTTGTGTACATGGAGAAAGGCCAGGACCTTGCAGTACAGTTTCTGACCTCTTCCGAAAGATGTAGTAGAGTGTGTCTTGTACATAAAAGAATCAAATAAGCTTCTGAAATTTACTTAAACAATGGATAACTAGACTCCAGTTATCTTGCACTTTCCTTTTGGGAAGCTGGCGGCAAATGAACCCGCGATTTCGCGACTGTTAGACGCGTCTGCCGATGCCTCGGATGTCTTACAAGGCTACAACCTCATCGAAGCGGTCGATACAGCTACAGAGAATACGGTCAAAGCAAACATTCCGCACAGATATTAGTGATTCTGTATCTGCCGTAATAGCGACCTCGTGCTTTGGCAACTTTGTCGATAACGGCCCCATACACCGTACTAACTTACTACTGGGTGCATCTTCGTCCAGACTCATACCGCTGCCTCGATGGCATTCAATACAACCACGTCTGATCAAGCAGGCATGGACTCGATCTTCGCAATCATACTTGCAAAACTAACAAAGTATAGGCCACAAACATGTCGTTCAAGCTTCTTTTCTTCCATCAATCTCCACACCCAACGTCACGGTAAATACCGCTTCACCGACTGGATTTCACTTTCTCAAGCTTCCTACCGAACTCAGATGCCAGATTTATTACCAGCTTCTCGTCAATCCGAGTTCATTCGAGCTTATGTTCTGTCCTTGTTACAGCACAAGACACACATACTGGAAGAATCAGGGAAGCATCGACACTGCTATACTATGCACATGCAAATCCGTGCATGACGAGGCAATGTCACTTCTCTATTCAAAGAATACATTCCAGCTCATGTGTCTGACACATAACCCTTTATACGGATCCTTCAACCCCAATGAACAGCGTCTCCTGTCATATCCGGACCTTCAAGCCTGTACATATATTAGGAAAGCTGTGTTTGAAATCCGTTTTGGCTATTACCGTGAGGACTCGGTCTTTGAGAGTTTGGATGGCCTCAGCGATTGGAGAGCATTACTCAGCAAACAATACCCGCATCTGTCGCAGCTCACATTTCGTGTAAGACACTATATCACAAGGTTATCCGTAGATGTTGTTTTACAAAGGGGCCATTCTCATGTCGGTTCTCTCGACACTTACGGGGACGCTTTCAGCAGCCTTCTTTTGAAGTTCCCTGAAATTGATCCTAGGAAGTGGTGGGAAATGGCATTTCCTAATTTGTTCTCTCCTTGTGTGACGAACAATACCTACGACGTAAAGGCGTTCATGTTCTACATAGACGGACAGCCAGTGTGCGAGAGTTCTCAGGAGTTCTTATGAGCGACATACGAAGCTAGTCCATAACCACCTACTCTGTGTATCCTGGCGAATTGGGCAATGTAGAATTGATACAAGCAAAGCATCAAGCGGTCACACAGGTTCAATTGTACGAAGAATGGACACGATATGATATGACGCTCCCTTCTGATCAGATGGTCCCCCCCCACATTCGAAGCTCGGAAATTGATGAGCTTACATGAAATAACCTGTCAAACGAAATCTGGGAACCGCTGTTTGCCACAGCTGGTGTCTAATGCTGCCTTTTATGGGCAAAATGACGGCTTCACCCTCAATCTGAGCATACCTGATGATAGGAGAGGTGTATATTTGTCAAGGAAATGCGACTTGACGACTGGGCCGAAGACTAACCCGCCTACTAGCTAGGCAGACAAGTCACTATCTCGCCATATCGACTGCACCGCAACAATGTTCTTGTCGGTTTTGGATCTCCCCCTGCCCCACGTCAGCGGCATCTAAGCCTCTCGGCCCCACCAACTCAGAAGCCATCGGATCCCAATCCTCACTTCCTTTGTCAGAGTTTGGGTTTTGACATACTTCCCCTTGGAGAGAAAAGAGACTGTCCATAAGAAATATTTGACGCAACATAATACAAAGGACCTGATCTCATGGTTCTGCCTTCCGAAAATTCTCTCGAATTACCGTTCTCTCCAAGATAAAAATGCGAGACGCAAATGTTCGGATGGACGAACGCCAAACGAGCACAAGACGATCCCACACTAAGAGACCTAGACTAGGACTACCGCAATTACCATAAGCAAATCTACTGTCAAATCTTCCATGAGGAAAAAGCTTTTCCCCGCGAAGTACAGAATTTCCCCAAACGCGTTCCGGATCTCAGCCCTTGTCTCTCAACGCACTGCGGCCTTCGAAATAGGTTTTTTGACGATTACAACGAAAGCATGGCGACGGGCTCCTGTTGATAGAGATCATAATGTCTCGAAGAAAATGGACTGTGAAGCGACAGTCGAGACTTAAAGAAACCTCGGTCGACCTTCATAACTAGAGAATAGTGAAGGACTCAATGCAAACCAAACCCAAGAACTACCTATTTTCAAGATCCCGCACCGGTTTAACGAATCTTCCGGTCCAAGACCTTACTCATACCAGCCTAACATGGAGGATCTCAAAACCCTAACCGCTGACGGCGAAGTCATGCGGGGTGGCCAAGAAGGGATAGAACATCGAAAAAAGAAGGATTCTAGGAATAGAGCTGCTTTGGAGTGTCGGATATATTGATGGTGCGAGTCTGAAGAATGTTGATTGTGGCAGATGTTCAGCTAGCGTACGTAAGGTTTGTTATTTGGGAAGACGCCCCTGACGCGTCATGAATGTTGATGGACAAGATGTACTGGGAAAAAGGGGACACTACTATTGCTGATTCATAAAGGCTGGAGATCAGAATCATATATAGGGACTTGGGGTTTTGAGGATATCTGGATGGTTAATGAGGGAATTTGGTAGTGTGATCTAAGCTCAAGGTTGAGATGCGATAGCACTTGGCAGGCGTTACATATAACGAAGACTTGATCAGGGCAAGACCCGTCCTGTACATGCAACTCCGTTCGGGTTTCCTGAATCTATTTATCCTCAAGCATAGCAATTCATATGACCTCTTACGACTTCTTTACTCCCATGCCCTCAATCAAGGTAACCTTCCCCACCAACCCATGCAAAACGATTTTAAGTCTGGGACGCCGGATCCGTAATCAACTTCGTAATCTTCCCAATCGCAATCGTTTGACCCTATCCCATCACAATCAGCACTTTCGCCCTCACCGCACACTACTGATCGAAGGAAATCCAAACATACCTGATCCCTCAACGTGAAACGCCCCATCTGCTGATAGTCCTCATACCTCTCGACACACACACTCCCAGCGCCACCAATCACCTCCAGCCGCGCAATAACACTCATTCCCTGCTTGCCAAACGGCGGGGGTTTCTTGCTCTTTCGGCCGGTTCCCTTCTCTAACTTATGCAGGAGCGCTGCAAACGTCACTTCCTCGATGGCTGAGTGCACGTGCATCACGCAGTTGAATCCCGCGCTCAGGATGGATTTAAGTTCGAGAAGCATGATTTGCGCTTCAAAGGCGGATACACAATGCACGGGGCGTTTTGGTGCGCATAGGACGAAGCCGGGGAGGATATCTTCTTCTTCGACACCGCGGACGCGGGCGCGGATCTGGTCGCCGCAGATCGCTTGGGGAATTTCTTCCTCGGTTTCGCCGTAAAGGGCGGCGATGGTGACTTCGTCTCTGTTGGGCATCATGATGTACGAACTCCCCTTTTTGATCCCGCCGGCTTCGATTTTGCCCTCGATGACCGCGCCCATGTCTTTATACTTGCCGTTGATGGGCATCATGAAGGGGGCGTTGACTTTGCGCTCCAGGGACTTGAGGTCATCGAGGTATTCGAGTAAACTTGGGCCATCGTACCAAGGGGCGAGCGATTTGGGGACGCGGTCTTTGATGCCGACAGTGGTTTGGGCGGAAATGGGCATGAATTTGACGTCATTTTTGGTGTAGCCGACGGAGCGCAGGAAGTTCATGAGTTTCTCGGTGCATTCTTTGTAGCGGTCCTGGGACCATTCAACGGTGGTATCGTCCATTTTATTGACGGCAACGACGAGCTTGTTTACACCTTGAGTTTTAGCTAAGATGGCATGTTCGCGGGTTTGGCCGCCTTTTTCGAAGCCGGTTTCATACTCGCCTTTTCGGGCGGAGATGACTAGGATGCCGACGTCGGCTTGGGAGGCCCCGCCGATCATGTTAGGAACAAATGTCTTATGGCCGGGGGCGTCCAAGATTGTGTACCGCCTCTTCTCTGTCTCGAAGAATCCTCGGCCAACCTCGACAGTTTTGCCTTTTGATCGTTCCTCTTTTGTCAGATCTAACGCCCATGAGAGGTACCACGTTTCTCGGCCTGCTTCCTTCGCTTCCCGCTTGTACTTGTCCATTGTTCGCTCGTCCACCATTCCAGTAGCGTAAAGAATCGACCCACCCAGTGTTGATTTGCCCGCATCAACGTGACCAATGAAAATTAGATTGACATGCTCCTTGCCATATACCTCTTCCAATATCTCCTCATCAACATCTACTGCTTGCTCTTTGGCCACCGCATCGGCCTCCCGTGCTGCCGCTCTTGCCTCTGCCGCCGTAGGGCTAGATCGTCCAGATGAGAGGGATGGAGATGTTTTGCCATTTGTGGATGCAACAGGCTTCTCGGTTTTCTCAATTGCCTTCACCGCAGCGGCTTTCGCTCCATCTTCTGCTGATAGTGCCTCGCTCTTTGACGGCGCGGAAGACGGGAGACCTATCGACACGACCCTGGTCTTCGGCGTGGATCCCTCACCGCCGACTGATAGTGTTTTGACCACTGGTGCTGCCGAAGCTTCGCTACGCTCCACAGGTTTAGATAGCGCAGCTAACGGGGAAGAGGTAGGAGGGTCTGACGCCGTAGGTCGTTTTGCGATTATAGGAGTTCTCGTTGGTTGACTTTGTTGAGGTTGTTGTTGATACCCTTGCTGTTGAATATAGCCGCTCTGTTGCATACCATGGCCCTGGTTGTAATTTTTTGACTGCTGCCCATAGCCTTGGTTGTATTGACTGTATGCTTGCTGGCTATATTGAGGGTACGCCCCACCATATTGTTGCTGCGCCGGATACTGGCCATACTGCTGAGGCTGGTTATATTGCCCGTACTGCTGGTATTGCTGCCCCGGCTGAAAGGACTGGGCTCCCGGCTGAAACGCGTTGGCATTGGGTGCAAACCTTGAGCCTTGCCCGTTCTGTGCGTTGATGTGGAGATTTTGCTGCGTTTGACGGGAGAGCTCATCGTCTTGAACCGCAGGGTCATCTTCCCAGGACTCGAGCCCAGACATAGTGACGGGAGTTTGTGAACAGATTCCACACTAAGGTCTGTGATCGGTACCTTGCCTTTCTTGCTGCCCCTCTGTATAGTACTGAAGCTGCTGTGGTTCGGAAGTTCAAATTAACACTCTTCGTCCGCAGTATTGTCCTATAAATTGATTGTCCCGCGCTTTTACGTGTCTAGTGCTGGTCCCGTTGCTCTTTATGGGAGTTATTGTAAAGCCCGTGAAGAGTCAAAGCAATCCATGGACGCTATTTGTCCATATCCTTACTAGCGTCGTTCGGATTTAACGTACGTAGGGAGTACTCTCATAAGGTATTTATTTACCTATACTTTCCATTACTCTAGCAAGACTTCCGAGAACTTTGAACAAGCAAACCCATTTTCTGGAGCTTGATGAACCGTACTCTTCTTACAGATCCGAATCATGAAACACTTCGTTGCACTCAGCCATTGGGATGCGATTTACGGTCACTTCACTGATCAACTCGCCTTTCAAGAATCAGTCATAGTAAAGCAGGCTTGAAGCATTGGAAGTTTGTAAGGTCAAGTTGCTCTTAAGATGCCCTATGTGAGTCAGGGAAGGTAGGCTTTTTGAAATTGCCACAGAGTCAAGGACCTCATAAATAACTGATACAGTACCGGTGCTTCCAACATTTCTGTTGTTTCATTCGAATTTAATGTACACGGCAGACCACTCATTGTTTTATGTTACTTCCGTTTCAGTTGTTAGCCACATCCCCTTTCCAGAATATCTACGTATTCGCTAAGAAATCTCTGAATCGCATAGGAAGATCTTCGTGTCTTGCATGCACACAGGTGAATCTTAGCGAGATCTTTTCCATATGTGTTTGCATAATCCTTCAGCTTCCTTTGTCCGATACTCTCACTAGTGGACCCTAAACACAAGAAGTACTCATAGTGTGTCTACTTCAGTAACTCCATGTGACGGACAAATGAATTGGCGCTCAACCAATGAAGCAAATATTATACACATCACCTATACCGTGAAACGAATGGTATGGGTGAAGCGAATTATTTATGATGTTCTCATTTGATCCAGATTCTGTTGAAATCCTGTCTTCCTGTCTTCCTGTCTTTTAACATTAGCTACCACCGGCGTCCTTTCCTTTGAGCCAATCAGCCTGAAGCTTGTTGTCTGACTTTGCGCGCATACTCGAGGACAGAGCATCGCTGCTTTGATGGGGTACTTTACCAAGTAGTGAGAAGTCTCAATCAAGCTGCTACCGCTCATCAAAGTTAGTAGATAACACATCAATCAAAGTTGGATATTCGTGGCTTATATCAGACAGGAGAAGCATGGTGTTAAGAACATTCTTCGATCTTCCTCGGGAAATACGAGACCAAATCTACGGATATGTTTTTGAATGCGATGCTGTCAGCCCATGCGCAAAGACCAGCAACAACCGACCGAGGAAGCGTCTGGTATTCAATCGTACCGTCCGACGTGGACAAAGATTCCTTCCGAGCTACTGTCCTAACGATGTCCTTGCTTTACTCTTAGTCAACCGCCAGATCTCCATAGAGGCTGCCCTAAGCTTTTATGGTAACACTTCCTTCTCTGGCACACTGGACGACATGTACTTCTTTCTCAAGGGTATCGGGCCTCAGCGCAGGAACATGGTGCGAACGATCAACCTACCACCACAACTCTACAGCGCTGAAAAGGCCGCACATCTCCGTCTTTACAACTTGCTTCTTACACTTCAGAGCCTGCGAAGAGTGCAAATATCTTTCAGCACGCCGGATATGAGTGTTGTGCGTAAGGCACTGCTCAATACTGGTGTATGCCGGCTAATGGGAATTGTGGATTTTGTGTTGTACAACTTCTTCGAAAGCAAGATGGTCGATCAAAATTTCAACATGGGTTGCCCTTACATATTTAGAGGAGAGTGGAGGTACACCTACTACAAGGACGAGAGAAAACCCGTAGAAGAATCGAGGCGAAACATTCTCGCCGTTCATTCCGGCAGTCGTCAGCATTGGGTGCGTGGGCCGCATTTCGAAGTCAGCTTATTTAGATCTCTTGGTACCAACAAGATCAATAGCGGAGTGTTGCCCAATGATTTGATGGGGGTGGTCGAGTTTTACGGCGATCTTCCCACAGGTCGGTCTCCCTTGGAATGGGACTGGGACGAGTGGGATCGATACGATGATCAATGATACTTCTGTTGAGACCGAGCACTCTCATATTTGTATGTTATATTATGTGAATATGATCAAGACCTGCGTCCATGATTTATTGCTTCACCAACTGACAGTGTTGTCATAACACAATATTGAATAGTGGCATGAGTCGTCTAATCAAAATCTTATTGTCATACTCCACCGCACTCCTGAACAATATTATTGTTGCTGCGTCAGCTCAGCAAATTCTACTTGATCCTCAACCGTTCATTCCAAGCCTGCCACATCTTACAATTTTCTCTTCTCATCTTCTAGAAGAACAATCTTGGAAAGACCATCGTCTCGTTTTTCATTCCATTTTGACGGGAAATTTCTCACCACACTAAGGGGAACTTAATTCAAGCGTTGCTACAACGCTATCAAGAACTCGAGGTAATACAGCAATTTCCTATGATTGAAAGTCCAAAGAGCTGACAAGTGTAGTGCCTCTACCATGGCCTCACTCCCTTTTCTGAATCTTCCACGAGAGATTCGCGACCAGATCTATGAATGGGTCTTCCCGTTCAAAAGCAGCTTCATCGTACCAGTCTGTCAAGGTCTATCGATGACCGTAAACCTTGAAGATGATGAAACCCCAACGCCATTCCATCTAGACAGGTGGTTTTATGTCTGTAGCCAAGGGGCCGTCTCATCACTGAAATGCAAACATCGTCTCAAGATACAAGCTCAACAGGTCCTCAAATTGATGCTAGTCAACCGCCAAATATCATCAGAGTTCGCTGCTTACTTCTATGCTGCCCTAACGTTCAGTGGACAGCCTTCAGCGCTCAGCGACTTAAGCTCTTTCATCAAAGGAATCGGCCCTTTTCGTAGAGACCTGATCAAAACAATAGAGCTTGACGCTCGAATTAGTTCCCATCCGCCTCTCGATTTCGGGGACTTCGACTTGTTTTGTACACTAGGCAACTTACAGAAAGTTACGATTGAAACAACCCAAACGGACACGGCGATCGTGCAAGAGGCACTTATTCGAGGAGGTATACATAAACTGAAAGGACTTGTTGATCTGGCCGTTCGTAATACCACGAAGCGTGTAGCGAAACACAGACTCGGGAAGATATTGAAGTTCGAAGAATGGAAGACAACTGCCTGGACTTGTGCGAAAGGCCAAACGAAATGGACGGGAGGTGTTACGCGGTTGGAAATTCTGTTCAAGGGTTGGCCGGGAACAGAACTATAGTGCTACGTTTGCACAATCTCCAAAACAAGTTCAAGAGTAGCCGAATAGGAACTCTATGGATTATGACAACACAGAAACCCATCCAACTATCATCATGGGAGTATCTGACCTAAAGGATTACCAACCGTAGCTCTCAATTATCTGGTTGAAGTTTCTGCATTTGTAATTACAACTTCATCAGTGCCTAGCAAAAGTCAACGTACAATATGCGGAGAAGCATAACAAAAGCTTCTTCAACCATCAAATAACATCAACTTGGCATCAAACCAATTTCATGAACTCGACCTAACAGAGTTTTAATTCAATATGATTAGCTGTTGACACCGTCAAAATATACAGCAATGCGGGCCTGTATACATGATGGTTAGATTGATTGATAGGGAACAAAATAGCGTAGCCGAATGTTGCCGGTTCATTGTACATTGATTGCCAGGTACTGATGCTTCCGTTTCCTGCATGAAAACTCTTATCTTTAAATTCCTATCTATGGTACAGATGGAAGTTAGACCCTCAAATTGACAATGATAATTCATCGATGAGCGTAGGCCTTAGCGAGTCATTGAACCGCCCTAACAGTGACGACCCCTCGGACTCTGACAGACACTCATCATACCTGAAATTGTTGTTCATAAGTGGTAAGCATACATAAATCGCGAAAAGTGTTGAATAAGTCACTTAGACATTATATCTTCAGCCATGTAAACCTCTCGCTTATATTTCCATCTTTCCTCCTTGGCATTCGCACACAACCTTGCTTGCAACCATATCCAAGCACTGAGAGAAAGAGGCATCTTGAAGACTACCTCAGGTATGTTCCTCGCTCAGCCATATGACAATAACCAGGAACTGCTTTCGCGGAAACACTATATTACAGCATGGCCGCCAATCCCATTACCAGGTTGCCTCGAGAGCTACTGGAGAAGATCTATGAGATTGTCTTCGAGTGCGAATTGATCTGCCCAAATTCACATTGCGAGGCAGGAGTGTTTCGCAGGGTTGGTGATAGATGTCTCTTCATCCAAGAAAGTTCTAACGATGGGAGAGACCCAAAAAACATGTCTTTGCCAACCAATTTCTTGCTCTGCTTCTTGTGGATCGTCAAATTTCCGCTGAAGCAACACCTTAATTTTTGTTACAAGAAGAGCGTTTTCACCGGACAATTTAGGGTCTTTAAATCTTGGTTGGGTTTATAAGAGGCAGCGGCAGCAACCGTATGAACATGATACGCACGGTTGAGCTCGGCCCATAGAGTCCTTATCGACAACGGAAGCATTATTTAGATGCTCGCCCAACGTCCGAATACCTTAGTGTTCTGGAGAATTTACGCACAATGAAAATTTGGACGTAGATAAGGTCTTTCGAAGCGGTGTGCAACAAGGTAGAAAAAGGTGTCCATACCCTTCTAGGGCATCTGGACGTAATAGTTGCGCATACAGTCTGGGAAGGAATCTATAATGATCCACAAATATTTCTTCGATCATCAGGAAGATTGCTCTTCCTTACTTCAGGTTATCCCAAGTCTGAGGAATTACACACCTGGACCTGTGCTAGTGACGAGACAGTCTGGGAACGTGGGAATGTTCAGCCGAAGGTCTTCTGGAAGTTGGACAAAGAATCTAATAGCTATGTCCCCGGACCAGAATATACGCTATTCGGGGTATCCAAGCAGCAGCGCGAACAGGCTCTCGACAGATGACGTACGCAGCTTGCCGTACTTCCACAAAAACTGTCACCGGAGGGGCTCGAGTTGGAATGTGGACACCTTGTGATTTCTCACAATGACTCTCTGTCGGACATGCACATTCTTAGGAAGCCAGGATTTTGAAGCTGTTAGATATCATTTATCAATCAACACTAGGAACATCCTACCTTGAGGAAATATTGAGAGAAGATGAATAGCAATAGCTCGTAGATAGTAGATACTATGCTCATCTGCGCGATCATCTGGTCTTCAGCTTCACCTGACTGATATGAACTTCTAAGAGCTTCGTAGGCCCTACCCTATTGCCAGTCCATGATGAGCACATCAGACCAAATATATCTAGGGCAACTGACCGAAAACAGAGTTTAACAGCAAATCATCAACTGTCAACACTGGGATGTGCCCCTTTTACCCCTGATATCGTTGCCACGACAGAAGCTTAACTCTAAGAAGTTAGACTAAGGTATCTGACTTCGCTCTATCGTATATCGGCGGCTCGTTGCCAAGGTGAAGCTTCCCTTCACTCTGATATCATATACGAGGGTCTCGTTAACAGGCGGATCACACAGTAACATACGTTTTACGCCGAAGTCCGAACCTTTATTTTCATTTCGATTTTGGTTCTTGTTCTTCATTTGCTGAGCTTCAAGATTTGAACTACTTCACTTGAGTGTGGGTCGTGGGTTTTGCCCATTTCAACAAGCGGTAAACGCGGCTAAATTTTGGCCCGGCCATCACCATGAATGTCCATATCTAACCTACAACAAGAAGTAGAATACCGTCACTGGACGTAATTTCGTATTTTTGCGAACTCGATTATATTTTGTTCCTTAACAGATGCCACTTCGAGTCCTAGGTGGCTGGTTTTGAACGCCAAGCCGTTATGGACATCTTTTTAGGAAAGGTAAGTACTAGAGAAGGCAGATATTGGCATATCTAACGGTTCCAAGGTCACGCAGCAGGCTATGAACTATGCCATTAAGTATGGAATCAGTCTTACTCCTGCTGAACTATTTAATGATGGGGTTTCAGATCGGGAATAACCATTACCGCTGGCTATGCCATGCGGCAATCATCGAGGCTCCTTAAGGTACTGTCCACATATTGTGATGGAGGATCGGTTTTCTGACCTTGGAAAGGCAGTGGAAGGAAATGAAAAAGAGGAACTCCAAGACTTACAGGAGCGTCTGGATAGTAAGATTAAGGTCTGTCCTCCAATACAGCATGTCCCTTATTCCACCTGCCTTCTTGTCTGCGGACCAACCGCTCCGAAATACATCGCTTCTCTTACATAACCGCTTTTAATCACACAGTTTCTAATACGGTGGCTACAGATTATCTCCCCTGCAATTGACATGATTGAGTTGATGTATGTAAGGTCTTGTCAACCCAGTCTAACTGCCAGGTTCTAATTCAGAATTAGTTCTGCCCGCGGCAACACCTCTTTAGAGTCTGCCGTGTCTCTCACTAAATCTCTCCGATGGGAGATCCAAGCTCTAGGCCAACGTCTGGCAGCTGCAGCCAATGCCGAGGAACTTGTACGGAGTAGAACCTCAAAGTCGAAAAACAGTGCACAGCATGAATTTGAACTGAAGCGTATCATTGCAGATATCAGGAGATTGTTGAACCGAATCGAGGATGCTGTTCCACTCATCAACCTTGCAATAACCGCTTCAGGGGCCAGTCTTTCCTCAAGCCTGCCGTCAACAGTGTCTCCTTCCCGGCTGCTACAAGCTAGCACTTTTCTGACTGCGGGAGATTCACAATACTCGGTTTCACCTTCATGCTCAGTTCAAATCGGTCCTAGATTTACTCTCTCGATGTACATGCTTTTCATGGGGCATCTTCGTCCGCAAAATGAGGAGGATGTCAGGGAGAGTACATGGAAGGAAGTCATACACAAGGCTCACGTCAAGTTGGTTCGGTTACCGATCGATTCTCTATATAATATGCCAGGCCAACAGCGGCCAGTGAAGCCGAGAGCCACAACTGATGGAGAACAGCCGGATCCAAGCTCACTGGCGGAGGAAAGTGCTTACTTCCCATCGCATGTTGAGGCTGAAGCCAAAGCCGACGAGTATGCATATCAGTTGGTCGTTATTGAAGACCTTGACGATGATCGCCTACATACTTTTGAAGACGGTGAACCGCAACCTGGCCCATGCGAGGACGTCGAGCTTGCAGGGATACGGGAAGCTATACCAATACACGAGATATCGAAAATATTCTATGCTGACACGGGTAAAATCCTTAACATCGGCACAGAGGGCGAAACCAACAGTCCTGTACTTCTACTGAAGAGAGATGTCAACGCAGTTCCTCCACGACGGATGATGCAGAGACTGGGTGAAGAAAACGATGAGGACTACCATCTTGGCAGCGTGACTGGTATAGTACAATCAGTGGAAACCAATGGGGAAGACCTTCATGGATCCCAAGTTGCACGGCTTGACCGCGATGATCGATCTTCATCGCCAGCGCCATCTACTCCTCAGCATGAGCTGGCTAATGTTTCCGATCCCTGGCGGATTCCACCAGATCTAGATCCCCAATGGATAGCTTTCGAAGTATATACTGAATCCGAGGACTCTGACGCTGAGTCCGACGCCTCGAGACCCAGCAGAGCGTCTCGCACCCCCTCCGTAGATCCGCAAATGACCTCAGCTCTCTCCCATATCCAGCTCCGAAGCCCTTCAAACGTGCCTTCCTCGCCACAATATATTATTCCACTCCGCGCCTCCTTACCTCCGATTCGTACCTCGTTATCTCTCCTTGAAACCCTCCTCCGCCTTCTCTCCCTCCAACAATTCCAACAAGCTCCCCACCTCTCCATTCCGGATGAACTCCTTACCTTCTTCCTCTCGGAATCCGCAACCACAGGAGCCGCCAATGGCGACTCCCAAGAGCGAAAACGTCTTCGAAGCGAAGCTCGCCGTCGGGTAGGCTTTGACCCTTACGACGAAAGTCCCGTGAAGCGTCGCGGCGAAGAGTACCAGTACCGAGGCGGAGAACATCAGACCCAGCCAGCATGGGAAGACGGAAGAAGCTACGACAACTACGATGGCTCACCTATAGATCACGGCTACGGCACCCCACTTCAGTATGGTAGCCCGCGCTACGACGAGGGCTACGACACCCATCGCTGGAGCCCGCAACCAGGCCACTCACCATCACCAAGAAACGAAACCTCACCGCAAACGCCACCTCTACTGCTCAAGAACCACTCTCAATCACCCAGGAGCGGCACGCCAGATCGACCCTCAAACGTAGGACGCCAAGCGGGCCCAGTACCGCCCTTCAGATGGAGAGGCAGTAGAAGGGATAACAATGGCACTGATTCCGTCAAGAGAGGAAGCCCCTTAGCGAGGCCGGCGACGGGGATCACGGATGAGGGGTTGGGGACGAGTCCTGCTTCTAGCGCTGAGAAGGAAGATTGTGGGAGGTTGGTTTAGTGCCGGCAGGGGAGGGGTTTCAGAGGGCTTGAACGGGGTGATTTGCTCGTGTGTGTGTATGATTGGGATGAGGGTATGGCGTTCGTGGGTTTAAATGGATGGGTTTGTGATGCGCAGAGATGGGTCATATGATTCACTCTTGCGTTTGGAAAAAAAGGGGGAGTGGCCATGTTTCTAAAGCGGAAAACTTGCCTCTAGACCTTTCTCATCTGTTTGTTCTTCTGGCTTTTGGAAGCCAGGCGTGCTGAATTGAGTTTAAACTATCAGGAATCCCTTTCCCATACAAGAGACTTTTAACCTCATCCCCTCCCCCCAAATGGGATTGCTCATCTAGCTCATTCATACTCGATTATATTCATTTCAGCTAAGTGATTCCACTCTCTTCCCTCTCTCCCCTCTCTTCCCTCTCCTCCCTCTCTCCCACTCTTTCCCATCTTCCCCCCTTCCCCTCTCCTCCCTCCCATCTCCCTCATCAATCTACCGCACCCACTCAACATCCATACAACCATATCCACCCTCGCACCTACCTAACTAAACCCACTCCCCTCATCAACAAAATTACCTCCGTCATTCTCCCTGTTTCCTCTTGACGCGGGAATATCGCACAAATGAAAAAAAAATACCTTCACTCCACTCCCCGATAACGGTTTGAAAGTCAAGGTGCCGAATTCATGCCTGTGGCCTGCCAAGTACTGTACATCTCTTCCAGAGTCTCTTCCAGAGTGACTCGAGCCCGAATCTAGAATTTCGCCTACAAGAGCAGATTTTAAACGAAAACCACCAACAATGACCACTCCTCACAGCATTCTCACTATCACCTTCACGCACAACAACTCAGAGATCACTCAGATTACTTTTCTTTTTTTTTCTCATCTTTCACTAGAATACACCAGGTCTGCTAAAAAGATTCAAACCAAGTTAACGTACACAAAGGTATTTCCAGCTCTGAACTCGGCCACCATCTCGCTCAGATGATCCCCATGATAGCTAGAATGCAAAATCCACCATGGAGTCTAATGAATTCCTTAGCACAATGCTCGCTCCGAACACGTCCAGACAGACAATTTACCGGTCTAGCCCCGTATTAGTGTCTGGACAGAAGGAAAAGTTGGTAAAACATGGTTGGCATAACCTGGCACCATCGGAGTACCAGCATGCCCTGGGAAAAAGGTAGGTGCTTTTTGCTTCTGAGTTCCAAAGACGATCAAGACTCCTTGGCCGCAGCAGGCTTCTCCGCCAGTTTCGATTCGGTCCCAGCAGCGTTTCCTGCTCCTTCTTTTGGTGTAGATGATGTTGCCGCTGGTGAACCCCCCTCTTCGCCACTCGTAGCCTTGTTGTTAAAGCTACCCCTACCGCCACCACGGCCTCCCCTACCTCCTCTCTCACCTCCTCTCCCACGCCCGCGTCCACCGAAACCTCCCCGGCCACGCCCACCTTCGCTATCGCTAGCTCCACTCTGGTAGCCTCCTCGAGGACCGGCGTTGGCTCCTCCTCGATTGCTCGCTTGCCACGCACCAGCTCCTTGCCCGCCTTGGCTGTCACGCTGGTAGTTGTTGCGTGGGCCGCGATCATCGAACCATTTGACATTCGGCTTACGAGTTTGACCGGGTTGTGGTGGGCCGCCGCCCTTCTTGTGCTCCATGGGTTGGTGGTCCAGCGCGGCGCGAGCGTCCTCATGGCTGTCGAAATGAACAACGTGATTTGACTTTCCGTATCTCTCGATACGCGCGATTTTCCATTTGTCTTCATCCGAGAAGATGTTCCGTACCGCGTCTTCATTTTCAAGATTGTGGACGAACAGACCTGTACTCGGCTTCTTCTCAACGGCGGGCGAAGCTGGCTTCGCCGCCGAGGGTGTTGCTTTGTCGTTTGAAGTGGTACCGTTGCGTGACTCAGGCGCGGCTTCTGCAGGCTTTTCGGTTTTCGGTGCTGCAGGGATGTTTACATTTGTTCCTGCAGGCTGTGGTGTAGCAGGCTTGGCTTGAGTAGACGGAGCAGCAGGGGGGTTAGGTGACGGACCAGTACGAGATGGGGCAGGGGCGGCTTTTTCTTGATAGGATGGTGGCTGTTGTTGGGGAGGTACAGCTTGCTTCTGTTGGACAGGTGGCTGTTGGCTTCGCGGCTGCTGGTTAGGCTGCTGATTCTGGTTGATCTGCTGGCTAGTTTGAGCGGAGGGTGCAACTGGAGGACGATTCTGTCCTGGTCCTACAGCAGCGCCCATGTTATTACCGCCATGTACGACCGCATTGGCCTGCCCGCCCTGGGATGGAGCTTGGACGGGCTGCGCCATATTCTGCTTACCACCGGTACCTCGATGAGCGAAGTTAAAACCCTGAGCTCTCATTTCGGTGCCAATTCGTCCAGCATCGATTTCCAATACCAGGTATCCAAATGCCGCATCAGCCAGGTTGAAGTTCCACATGTTTTTGAACGCGCTCTCGTCCACGACTCCGCCCCCAGACGCTTGTCCTGGTACTGAACCCCCAAACGGGTTGCCGCCGTTAGCAACGGTGGGCATCTTCTGAACGATGTCCAGGGCATTGTTGAGCAGTGTCTGTTGAGCATCGTTCTGAGACACTGCTGGCTCAACCTCACTCTTGACAGTTTCCCAGACATCGTTGAATGAGGCCTTTGACGCAGCTAGCTTTCCGCGGTAATGATCTAGCGTAGGGTTGACGCTGAACTCGTTATAAGAGCTGCCGTATCGGAAATGAAGTCCTGCTGATACGGAAAAGTCCGCTTTCAGGGTGACCGACAGCTGGTTCAATAAACCCTCACGCGCTGGCGAGGCGTGTGTCACGAATACTCTAGTCTCAGTAGGATCATAGACACGGTTAGCCGTATCGACAAGTTCTCCCATCTGAAGTAGCGTCGTCCACATTGTTCCTTGGCCACCAGCAATGGTCGTTCTACCCTCGCCGTTGTCGAATAATTTGTGCATGACCACTGCTCCCCCGAGACCAAGCAACCGGAGTTTAACCCCGCCAACTTCCAAAAGCCTTGAGTTGGCCTCATCGATGATATGGAGCTTGTCGACCTTGTATTCTCCTGATCGAAACTTTTCTAGAACACGCACATCCTCACAAGCACCCCATACTGTGTAGACTGGAACATCCAGCGTATACTGCTTGTTGATAAACATTGACAGCTCAGATAATGCTAACTCCTGCGGAGAGAAGCGCTGCTTGACGTTAAGGTGTTGTGGTTGTGTAGTTTGGATTATGCGCTTGGTGTTTTCTGAAAGTAGAGGGGAATATTGCGCGACATGCTTTAGAGTCCTACAAAGGCGAATCAGTACATTTCGCTGGCAACAGCTACTGCCCAGAGGGAGTACATACTTGTCAGCAATACGCTCCAGGGAGCTCTCGTCATAGAATCCAAAATCTCCAGTGTGTATGATGTGATCCGCACGAGCTTGTTTCGCTAACTCATTCAAAGATTTAAGATTCCCTATAGGAAGCTCGAGGAGTAAGAAGCTATTCATGATGTCCATATCAACAAGGGGTAAGCCAAACCTCGAACGTCGGCAACACATAGTATACGAACTCCTCCAGCCTGAACTACACGCCCGTTATTTGGGAGAAAATTCGCCCCAGCGCCACCTGCTGGGCCTGAGCCTTGAGCGCCGGTTGCGCCATTGGGTAGATGACCTTGGTTGTAGGTGTAGGGACGTGGCTAACACAAGCGTTAGCAGCCAGCCAGTCCAAGCTCAGTAAAGTGGGCGCAACGATATTGAGATCATTGTCGCAGTGAAGTGAAGACTTACAGAAGCCATGGATGATAGAGTATTAAGGTGTAAATAGGGAGCTGTAGAAAGCTAAGGGATCTATCACAGACTCGCTATCAAATATTACACAAAGGCACTGTATGGGAAGTAGAGGGACGGTGGATGAGTGAAGGTAAGGACGATGGGGGTGAAAGGTTGAGGCAAGTTGATTTACGCTTGGTGAGCTTTGAATGCTAAGTGAAGTGTTTTCTGATCGACCGCCAAGCCGCTAAAGCGGCCAAGCCCCGATCGGGCTAGTCTCACCTTTACAACTCCTTCATGGTCCCCTTTAAAGCCACCAAACCTATGATATACCACAACAGCGACGAACAATGCATAGTTCTCTACAGCAACAAAGTCATATCATAAGCCTAGTCCATAGTTCGAGTCAAGGACCACGTTAGTATTCTATCTCATGGAGTTGTCGTAGAGGACGGACTGGGAATCACTTCCATACTCAGAGAAGGCAGACCATCGCCCAATCTGTAGTAACCTTGAAATTGAGTACTTTGTGGACAGTATTTTTACAACTAAGCTGTTCCTTGTCTTCGTCGAAGCTTTATCTTATTGTTCTCTTGCCGTTTGTCTCCTTTTCGGATGTCATCGTATAGTAATCTTTGTCTCATCAATGGAATTTGCTGCATTTAAATATGTTCTCGGACTAACTCTAACAAAGCTTCATTTATCAAGGATTGTGGGGATTTCCCCCTTTTCCCTTTCCAATACACGGACAATGTCTTTCTGGGATACTTCCTGTTAAAACAGAAACCACTGTAGCCATCGTTGGCATCACTAACCTCTTCTTGCATAATTAGACTGAAGGTGCTTGTTCTTAGATCCAAAAAAAACATATTCGCTCCACCTGGGGAAAGGAATGCGAAACTTAGTCCCTGCGACGAATAAGCAACTTGCATTGAATTTCAAATGTCGAGGACCTGACACTTGAGGAATAGGAGTCTACATGACCTTGTTACCATGTAGCCGCTGGAACACATGCTACAGACCCAGGACGTCCCAAACATGGACGCTTCCTTTCAATGGATCTGGTAATTCTCCGATCAAGCCCGGCTGACAATGGCCTACATGACAAAGATCTTGATAAAAGCGTCTTCAATGACAAGGGCAGTATGATTCCTTGTATATAAATTCAAAGTCTGCTTCCCTTCCCTGTTCTCTTATGAGACAGCAAGAAACATTCTGCGGCTTTGCACAACAATCCTACTCGTCGACTAACACTTAGTACACACCACTCCCCAAAACCATCATACTTGGCTATCGTCATGGCTTTTGGTCGTCCACCAATCAGCGACCTCTCTTTACAAAGTCAATATGAGGCAGTAGGCCTGAACCTAGGACGCTATGGTCCATGTACTAAGGGGATCTTTGTCGTGAAGAGTCGCCGGGATGGAAAGAAAATCATCCAGAAAAGTATGGCGCCTGATTACATCGCAAGTGGAAAGGCTGAAAGCGAGTTGTCGATTCTACGTGAGCTTCAACATAAGAATGTTGTTGAATATATCGATGCATTCATTGTTGACCAAGATGGAAACTATGACGGCAGTCTTTACATGGAGTATTGCGAACATGGAAACCTGCAAGACTATTTGGACACAAGGATGGGGATACAAGACACCTGGATTGGCGAACTGGCGATTTGGGGCCTTCTTAAGCAGCTGGTCAACGCTGTGGCCTATCTCCAATATGGGATACATGACGCTGTATCAGCAACATCGCCAATCACTGGCGTAGCCCCAGGTTGGCGTGGCGTTGCTCATTGTGACATCAGGCCGTGGAACATTTTCCTACGCAGCCGCGGCGACGGCAACAATGAAAGCTTTCCTGATGTCGTGTTGGGTGATTTTGGCTTCGCGCAGCGAGCGGATGACAATACCACTTTGAATCTTGGGGCCACTGAAGAAGATAACCACTGGAGAGCGTTTAAGTTGAGAAGCTTGAACATTGGATCCGCTTTGGACGGGTGGAGTATTGGCGCTATCATCCAGACTAGTTGTCGCTTGGGGACATTGGAGCCCGCATGGTTTTCAATGGCCTGTCTAAGCCCCATCTGGGGTGTAGGGGATGTAGGACTTCGCTACTCCCAGGAACTCGATGAGGTCGTTGGCGCCTTGATGTTTGATGTCCTTCAAGGCCTCACTCAAATACGGGATATCGTACCCAAGATAAAACTCTACAGTCAGCAAGCCTCCCGGGGACAATTGACAGCGCGTATGCATCCCAAGACTCATGGGACGATCAGTGGAGAATTAGAATAGGATTAGCGGAATAGAGATTTATCGTTCTCGCATTGACATATCAGCCAGGGACTAAACTTGTAACCTAAACCTTTATTCTTCATGTTCATATCTTGTTGGCTAGAAACCCATGGGTATTTCCCAAAAGAAGCATTGTGAACGATGAGTTTAGAACTGCAGCCCTGAAAACAGCACCACAGCACCAAACGCCGGCACCAAGCGCCTCCCGCTCCCGCATCACCAAACCCCAACCACCCCCTACCCATCCACGCCATCCTCCCTACCATGAACACCCCCATCACCTTCACCCGCTCCCAACCCCCCTACCTCATCTCCACCTCCCCCACCCTCCTCTCCCCCCCCTCCATCAACGCCGCCTTCGCCCTCCCCTCCCTCTACTGGTGCAAACCCCTCCCCCTCCCCACCCTTTCCACCCTCCTCTCCAACTCCCTCTGCCTCGGCCTCTACTACCAATCTCCGCCTCACCCATCCCCAACACCCACACCCGCCGCCGAGGGAACCCAACCCGAGCAAATCGGCCTCGCGCGACTGATCACCGACCATGTCACCTTCGCGTACCTGACGGACGTGTACGTGCTGCCGGCGCACCAGGGGAAGGGGCTGGGGAAGTGGTTGGTGGGGTGTGTGGGGGAGGTGCTGGAGGGGATGAAGGGGGAGTTGCGGAGGGCGTTGTTGGTTACGAGTCAGGGGGAAGGGGGGGAGGGGTTTTATGAGAGGGAGTTGGGGATGAGGAGGATGGAGGGGGAGGGGGGGTTGGTGGTTATGAGTTTGAGGGGGGAGGGGAGTTGTGTTTGAGGTGGGGGCGGGAGGGGGATGGTTGGGTTTGCAGGCTGGGTCAAGACAGGTTTGTAAGAGCCATTCGGATGGTAGGAGCCGCTGTTTGAAAGAGCTGTAATGTGACATTTATGATCTTGATCCGAAGGTAATAGCAAGCTAATCAATCTGCTTGCAGCACCCCAAGTTCCAGCGGAAATGGTCCTTGTCTTGCCAGAACCATTTGACTTTTGCGTACTTCCAAGGCTCATGCTCCTTGTCCAAATTTGGACACATTCCCCTTTGCAAACCGCAAGCAGAAAGTGACCATCTGAGTGTCACATCCTTCTCGTTCGTTAGCTTTATAGGTCCTGCATCAAACACAATGCTTGTATTCCTCAGTCGTTTATGACAGCGGAAATTTGATGGAGTATGGGCGAATCGCTTACAGTCCGTAGTCAAACCACAACCTCTTGCGCCAACCGTCACTCTCCTTCCACCAGTCCCTCATATCTAGACAAACCCCTTTCTGATATCCTTCGGGCAGGGCGCGCTCTAACATCCGTTTGGCGTCTGGCTCGTCTAGATCATCCCACAACGTGAGACCTGACTTTGCCCTTGCACGTGCAATCTCTTTGCAGTCCGTCTGGAGCCGCCGCAGTAGCCAATATCTTGGGTGGCCCTGTGGATTGTGACGGCGCAAGTCTTCACGCAGATGTATCATAACAGTGATCAGCACTCTTGGGAAATACGGCAAGGCCTTGAGAAGTGACAACTTCTCGAGAACGTGTATTTTGCCGTCCAAGTTGATATGAAACTCCGAGATTTTCTGGCAGATTGAAGGTGGTAGGCTGTTGATAGACACCCGATCGTTTGCGGCACTCCAAATCAAGTTTTCAAGTTTCGGCCAATACACGATTTTATTCATGCCGTAGAGGACATCGTATGCCTCATCGTTGACCAGTCTACAGGTCCGGAGAAACGCTGTGCTGGCCTTCGGAAGCTTGTACACACCTGTAGTAGGAAAGCTAGGCGTTTTTCTGTCCATTTGTGATAACTGGATGGTTTGCTTTGTCGGATATAGCTCCTCATAGATCAAGCGACGAATGTCGAATGGTAGCGTCATGAACGGAAACGGCTTCAAGTCTGCGGAAATCTGCGACATGTTTGGCTTCTCCGAGTTCTTTCTATGGAGCGCAGATCCAAAGGTCTCAGAAGTGAAAAATTCCTGAGGCGTGGAACTATCGCTTGCGAACTGTGAGTATGCAGAACCAATAGCTTGGATGTTCTCACCAAACCTTGATTTCAAGCCATCAACAATTTCTTTGTGAGAGTTATGGGACTCCATAGCCGCTAAGTTGGCAGAGATTAGAGTGCCAGATTAAAGATGGCAGAGGAGGAACTAGGTACTGGAGAAAACGGAGCCGGTGATGAGTGTCTGAGGTTGAGAAAGGAAGACGGCGGAGTATCTGGCAGTGGTATTGTCTGCATTCACACGATGGATGTTTCATTGGGGCAAATGAATATCACCTATTTTGCCATCTTGTTCACTTTAGCACTGACATATTTGTGTACCCCTCAGAATTCCATCCGCTTGACTGTCATCTACTTACAATTCACCACTCTGAAATACACCAGGAAATATAATCAAAGGACATTCTTTCGTGGCTTTTGAATAAATGCATGGCAAAACTACCCTAGATACGTTGACGAAAGGAATGACAGCGGAAGGGCCGAGTCTGGAAAGCCAAGTCAAATGGAGAAGATTTCATGTCAATTCACCTGCACGGATGCTGTGTGACAAGATGAGAAGCAAGATAAATATTTATGAAGGCGAACAGCTGTACTATTATAAAGAGGCATGAGTTAATCGTCTGGAAGTCTTTACATATTTTAAAATGAGCGGAATTCGCGAGATCTAAAAGCAAAAAGCCGTGGTTCTACGCTAATGCTTCTGCAAAAAGATTGAGTGGAAATTTAGCTCATCTATTCCTCAAACATACACCTCTCTAGCTCTTTTTCACCAGTCGAAGCCTTCAATTAGTCCATATTAGAAGCAGGCCCACTCTCCAGGACCTTACCTTCCCTAAGTACCACCCGAAAATTCGCATCCTTGACCGCTTCCAGCCTGTGCGCGATAATTATGACGGTACTAGATGATAGTTCCTCCCGGAGAACCTGCTGGATGCGGAGGGAGGTTGCGTGATCGATGGAGGCGGTGGCCTGAGGTTTAGGGATTAGCCATTGGGAAGGTTCATAACGGTGAAGGAAGAGATAGGAGAGAAGGGAGTGGAAGCGGCTCAAAGGGGCCAAAAGTGGAGGAGTAGACAGATGACTAAAGAAAAGATGAGTGGACTACAAGAATTGAAAAAAGCTACTAGCTCATCGAAATTAACATACCTCATCTAATATAATGATAGCACTCCTCCTCAACACCGCTCTCGCCAGTCCTACAAGTTGTCGTTGTCCCTGGCTTAGATTCTTACCACCAGTATCGATCTGAGTAGACAGCGTCCATTCGTAATCGCCGCAGACGCGAGCGAGGACGGCTTCACAGTCGACGTTAGAGTGTTCTTTAAGGGGATCGAGATTTTGGCGCATGGTGCCGGGGAAGAGGACGGGATCTTGGGGAAGGAATGTTATGCGGTTACGTAGTGCTTGGACATTGACAGCCGAGGTGGCAATGTTGTCGATCAGGATTCGGCCCGATTCAGGAATGACTGTGGCGAGGATAGAAAGAGCAAGAGTGCTTTTACCGGACCCAGTTCGTCCAAGTATAGCAGTAGTAGACCCTCCGGGAATACGCAGAGACACGTTCTGTAGGACTGGATCTAGATGCGGCGCATACCGAATGGTGACATTTTCGAAAACAATGTCTCCGGCAGACGAGGGCCACCAGGCTGGCGGGTCAACATTTCCTGGTGGTTCTTGTTCTAAGTGCAGCAGCTCAACCACTCTCTCTACGGAAACAAAGTCCATCTGAAGGTCGCCGTATTTACGGCATAGAACATGTGTAGCAAAAACGACTGCCAACGTGGTCAGACTATTGCAGTAGGAAGGAATGCCCATTTCGACTTACAGCCAGATGACGCAGTGAGAGCGAACGCTGTTAGGCCGGGAGACACATTCGTATGAATTGCGAGTAGTGTGAGAACAAGCGTAGAGGAAGCCGACAGAATGTCGAAGCGATACGTAATCCAAGCTTGGAGACTCCTAGACGACATTAGTAATAGTCACAGGGCTTATCTAAGAAGACAACGAAGCTGACGACGAGTGGATAGCCATAACCTTGGTGTTGGGTAGTAAAACTGTAGCAAGGCCACTTACCAGTAAAAATGGTCCATCTTTTGAAATGTGTCTACCACAGTAATGACCCTATCTTGGAATCGATTCTGGGCACAAAAGGCTGGAATGATAGATGTAAGCGGTTAATTGCGTTCTCATAATGTGCACTTACCTCGGACTGTCGTCAAACCCTCAAGCAAGGCGCCGAAGTTTGACATCAGTGGGCTTAAAGAGACCATCTACATTCGAAGACTTAGCTCTACCCAATTTCACTTGATGCATAGAACGAATCATGTAAATACCTCTAGTCGCCGCAGGCTCTGCGATGAAGGCAGATATTGCAGAAAAACAAACACGAATGCAGCTGTTAGAGCTAAAGAAAATATCAGAAACACAGGTGTGATCGACGCAATGACGACGAGTGAAGACGCCCAATATATTGAGATCCAAGCAACATCATTGAACTGCTGACTGATGTTACCATCAACAGTACCGATATCCGAGGTTAATCGATTCATCAATCGACCAATAGGCGTAACATCGTAGAAGCGAAAAGTGGCATGGCTCACACTGCCCATGATGTCTCTAAACATCTGGCTTGCTGCCGAGAATATGATGATCTGCATAAAGCCTTGTGAAATGATTAGCATGACGGCCTGAGCAGTAGCAAGTAGAAAGAACCCGAGTAGCCATGGTGTGATGTTGACCTCAGGAGACGGTAACCTGTCGAAGAAACCGGAAGAGCTTTCTGCTGGAGATCTATCATAGGCCTCACCCCATTCCTTGAGGAACCATGTCTCCCCAACGCTGATGACGCGATACACTGCTAAGAGGCAGAGTAAGACGGCCCACCATTTGAGTTTTCCTGCTTTGATGTATTCCCAGTAGACGGAAGCTTTGACACCACCATGCTTTCTATGCTCGTCGTCCATGAACTTATCCGGGACGTCGAGCTCGTCCTGTTCTTCGTTACCCTCTTGGTTCGTACTTTCAATAGACTCGTGCGATTGTGTTTTGCTGAAATCCTTTAGAAGCGAAGCATCGGAGTTGAGAATCTGAGCTTGGCCTTCGGAAACCGCGACAGTCTGCTTTGACAAGCCATGGCATAGCTCCGTGCGATGGGTAACGAGGACAACCGTCCGATTCTTGAGCAAGGAACCCCCAAAGCATTTTCGAATAATCGTCTCTGCGGTGTGATGATCTAACGCCGACAAAGGATCGTCAAGAAGAAGAACTCGCGCTTGGCTGTACACCGCTCTGGCAAGTGCTACGCGGGCTCTCTGCCCACCGGACAGTCCAATGCCGTTCTCTCCAATATTTGACAGGTCACCATGATTGAAGCTAGCAAGATCTTGACTCAACGCGCAGTCATTCAACACTTGCTTGTAGCGAGCCTCCTCATATGGACACGAGAAGAGGATGTTCTCTCTTATATTCATGCTCTGCAGCCAAGGAGATTGGGCGCAATACCCAACCATTTCATCTGGTCGTACGACTTCACCGCTTAGCGTGTCAAGTTCACCAAGTAAAGCCTGCAACAGAGCTGTTTTACCTGCAGCGACCTTGCCGCAGATAACTGTTAGTCCAATGGGAAAGCTAAGGTTGATGTTGTGAAGTACGCTGCGAGAGGTGCCCGGCCAAGCAAAAGTAGCATCTTGTAGAATGAATTGGGCTTCTTCTGAGACTTGTGGCATCTTCTTTTCCTTCTTGTCAATTTTGTCAGGTTCACTCATAAAGTCCTCTATGCGGCCGACAGCAATGTAGGCATTCAAAAGCACAGTGATCAAGCCGGGAATGTCACGAAGACTGTTTTCAAGCATGCTAAACAACTCGAGAGCTGGGAAAGCGATTTCAATTCGCAATGGTTGGCCAGCCAGGGCGGTGTATGCATAGAAAGCAACGACTGGAAACATACCACTGGCGTATGCGTTAGTGAAGCTGATCATGATGCCCCAAATCCTAGCGATCATAAGATATCGCAATTCTTGCTGCCTCGATTCCATTATCTGATTTCTCCAATAATTTTGCCATCCGTACCAACGTAAATGCCGAATGGCTTCGACAAATTGGTTGGTTTTCTGAAGTCTGCTATCGGTAGCGCTCCTGCGCTTCCTTTCCCAGCGCAACATCATTCGGGTGATTAGAGCGTTTATTAGTTGAGCTACAATCACTGTCAAAACACCTATCAAGCAAGGCCATCCGATGAGCCTCCATATCAGCACGACGGACAATATCAACCCAAGTGGTTTGGTAATGAGCGATGGAAATTCCCAAAACCTAATAATATCGTTGTCAGCGCAGAACTTACGGAGAAGGAAGAAGCCTGACCTCTGTGCAACCTCATAAACATCGTTACTGTTATCGAAATCAGAAAATTATCATCACGAGACATCGAGTATCTTACCGCATTAGATTCAGAATCTTGCCCATTGACGCTGGCTGTTTCAGTGGAATCTTTTTTGGACGCGATGAACCACGCATCCAAGCAGACAGCCTCTTCCAGAGGATCTTGGGATAGGCCTTTGGTTTTGCTGGTTCTGACAGAGATCCGTCAACGTCTGCGTCAGGTTTCTCTGCCGGTTGTGCATGGGCACCAATAATTTTGCGGGACAAGGTCTTTTCATAAAGCATGGTAATCATTTCCCCTCTTGATCTCTCGTAACCGCGTCTACTGAACCAAAGGCCAAGTGCATATGATTGAGCACCAATGAGTCGGACAACCAACCGTAGCACAGCATATACAATGGCATTAGTCTTGAGTGCGTCAGAGCCTTTCATAGAACGAAGTAGCCCTTGTAGTAGCACAGGAGCAGCGTAATCTATCTCAAAAATCAGCTGATTCATCCCGCAGTTACAAATTTATTTACTTTTCACTTACTTGCTACTAATTCTAGAATTCCGAGGGATGTCGTAATCACACAGTCAATGCCATTCGCCATAAGGAGTCGTTTCACTACAGAGCCTTGTAAGTCCCGGAAATTATCATGTAACTTCCGGTGTTGAAATTCAAAGCCGAGACTCCAGACGTCTTCATCCTTCAACTGCCTTGCAGATGCTAAGGCTATGAGAGGTGACATCCATGATATGGTCAAGAATTGCCAAAGAGTCATGTTGTCCTCTGGAGTCCGAAGCTCATGAGTCGGGGACTCAAACGGCTTACTTATTTCTTTGTTTGGCAGCTCAGGGTTCCGTAATGGCATACGGAGGATGATGGTCATGGCACTAAGCGCTGTTAAGATTTCCAAAGTTGCGGGGATATCTTGAATCCCGAACTCGGAGCGGGCATGTACATGAAGAGTAATCTGAGTCGCCAACTCGGCAATTATGATTGTGAGTAGTCCAACAGGAGCTGTCTTTGGTCGGTCGGTGGCAGCTATGAGGCATGCTATGATCTGCGTGACTCTGTAAGTGGTAGTCTTTCCTTGTATGAAGGTGCATTACCCAAGACGCGGCTAAATACAATGCCTCCATGTGGAAAACTGGATACATCGCCATTACTAGCTGCAGCGTAAGCCCAGCGAGACATACTATCAGCAAAGCGAGGATTGAGTGCTCCTGATGTTTCTTGGCGTCCGACTCTAATACTTCTGGCATATCATTGAGCTCCTGGACAAACGGCCTTGTCCATTTGGGCCGATGGCGTAGAGAAGGCCGGAGTACATAGGTGGTCAAGACGCAAATCGCTATGATTAATGGGAGGACTGATATGGATGGCAGAGGAGATTTGTCCGCAGGACCCAAGGTTTGGCCCTGTATAACCCGGTTTTAGTAGAAGTACAGAATATTTGGGGAAAGCCATAGCATATCGTACCCAGAACCAGTGATAGAGAGGATACGTCTCCTTCCGAAAGGAGCTATACCCTTCATCATCCTGCACCATCATGTAATTACTGGGCGTGGCCATGATCCAGTGGCGAGACTAGGGAGTAGAACTTGTGTGTGCAGGTCTGACCAAAGGAAGGTTTCAGAAATTTGGGATGTATCTCGGAGAAGGAGATAAAGCACCCAACAATGAGCGTGTGCAACGCAGTTGCAACTACAGAATGGAACTTCAGTTTGTATGAATTCCCTTGCAGTGACGCATCAAACCATATTTTGGACAGTGATCACTTCATGTTTCTGACCGTTAGCTCCAGCCCTTTGCATCACAATGCAGCCAATTCGCCCAAATTCGCATGGGAGCTAGCAATTATTGCCCGAACAGACGTATGCTACAGCTTGATTTTATTCTGGACATGCCGTTAAGATACGGATGAGACTCATGTGTGCCTGTTCATGAACATAATGCGTAACTCAACCATGGATTCTACCGCTTGGAGAATTGTACAGTAGCCTGCAGAGTGCAGGGCTCGTGTAGTGTGCTGCCCAGATAGAAGGTACCCTTGTCCGAGTTCTGTGCATACTTCATTTGCGAGGCACAATTTGTCAAGGTAGGCACGTAGGGTGGCCCACGAGAATGTGTTTGCCTCAGGACCTTAGACGTGCGGGGCTAAGCCCCTTCGAGTTAGCTCTGCTTACTTCGCGAGCTCAGTACAGCATATGATATATCTGAGCGCAGAATCCTTCATTTTTGCCAAATCTTGATTAACTTTGATGTATTTACATACAAAGTTTTAAGTTAACTTTGCAATGCATCACGTCGGCATTTCGGGGAGGCAGTTCGCAGAATTGATGTTGCTAAAACAGCCTCAAGCAACACATTGTGGGCTGATTTCTGGCCCGGGGCTAGCCTCGGGCTGGTAAGAAGGCATATCAGCAACTTCGTGCTCATTCGAGTAGCAGCATGATTCAGTGTAGTGGTATCAGACCTTTTGGCACCGCGGCTTCTCTTTGAAATACCTCATATGCATAGCTGCTGACGATGCCTGAAGAGATGATACTGAGCACAGGACAAGTCTTCCGAGGACGCTATGCAACATATCGCCTCCTGAATGCACTCCATGCGCCAACGGTATTCAAAGCACAAGTGCTGGATAGCCTCACGGTCAAATCAGAGTTGTAATTTATGCTGACTGTTGCAACATACGATATGCTAGCTTACTAGTATCCAGTGCGGTGGTCAAAACAGCACTGGAGCCCACCAAGAAGGCCTTAAGGCGAGAACGAAATAACTACCTCATTCCTGGGATTCGCTCGAGCCCGTACATCCGCAGTCAGTATGACATCCTTGAACGCGATCTGCATTCCAGTGAAGATCCGCCGCAAGCAGATGAGACGGCCACAGCTCCGCCTGGCATGGTCTTCGAGTGGATGGAGTACGACTTATGGCAAGTGCCGTCTAAACGGTTTCGACGAAATTCTGTCCTCCCAAAAGTCATCTCTAGATCAGTACTGTCGGCACTTGCTCTTCTCAAGACACAGTACAACGCAATTCATACCGGTCGGCACATGATCTCTTCCTCTCGTAGCAACTACTGACTAATTAGATATTAACCCGAATAATATCTTCCTTTCTGGTATTGATAGCCCTTTACCTACCGTTAAAGTAGGAGACCTAGGAAATAGTGAGTCCTAGCAGTCTAATTGCTAGCCTTACTAAATATGCCAGTGTTCGAGGATGGATATAACGTAATGCGTCTCCAGAGTCTTGAGTGCCGTGCCCCCGAGGTATGGAGAGGTTTGGGTGTCTGGCATTCTTCGGACGTATGGTCATTTGGGATTACGGTATAACAGAGCCTCGATTTCATAGCGTTCATTGGCTAACAGTAAAGCTTGCGCACTGGTTGTCGCACTCCACCATCTTCGGCCCGCACGATAAGATCGTTCAAGATCTGACGGAAGCCTGGTGCATCGCCAAAATACGACGGCTTGTTGGGCCAATAGAGGCACCAGTCGACTCGAAATATGAAGAAGAATTTGCATTGGCAGAATATCTCGAAACGAGCACTTTCAGGCATCAGGACGATTCTTTGGAGAGGCAATTCATCACCGTTGGTGCCTTGCGTCAAGAGCTCGAGAGTATATCTGCTCCAAAGGTGTCTCCAGAGCTCTTGGACTTTATCGAATTCTTGCTTGTCTTGGATCATACGAAGAGACCAACAGCAGAGGAGGCGCTACAACATCCCTATCTTCGCTATGATCCCCCCCTGGAAGCGGTGTCGAAGACATAACAGCATGTGATTAAATTCGTGATAGGAGTGCTCAAGCGACCATTTTCTATTTCTGATCTCTATGATTCAGTCGAGATCTAAAATGCTAATTCTTGGTGACATTCTTAAATTGAATCAAAGTTTCATTTCTAACGATCGAGATAGTTTGTAATGGACGTCCTAGGCTGGTTCTGAGACAATCTCGTTCTACACAAGGTTTTGCATTCACCCAAAACATCATCCCATTATCACGAGTGCTAGTACCCATTGAATCGACTACTAAGCTCTTACTTAATTCCGCACGCTTATTCCCATGCTACTTCGAACCACTGGAAGACTGCTAAAGATTAATGGGGTAATAGAAGTGTAACGCAGATGGAGACACTTACGGAATCCGTACTTGGATCATAAGGAACGTGTTTCCTAAATATTTCTTTTCCGTCATTGTCTTCGCCAGTAATTGTGGAGTGGACTCGAGGATCTTCTGGACTGGGATGCGACATGGAACTGCTATAGGATTAGCACCCAGATTTCCGACCGTGTCTCTGGCGTTCGCATACTGTACTACAACCCTGTCTGTGCGATTCTTTTCGTTCTTTGTCAACCCCAAATTGGATTCCGTGACCGTCGTTGCAACTTTGTCTACCGTCTTCTGAAGAACGGATATATCGATAGAGTCAATCTGGCGTTTCCAGCCGTCGCCTCGAACATATTCGGCCACGGCAATAGGAATCGTCTAGGAGCCAACGGCGACCTTTATAACTGTACGTGCGGATACAGCAGACATAGGATTCGATAGTAAAGGATGTTGACTTGGTTAAAGCAGGAGGACTTATATAGTTTTGATATATCAGAAAGTAGATTTAATAAAACTGATAATTACTTGAGCATATGTGACCGCGTTTGAGTATTGATATTCTGAAGGAGATTAAAATGTTCAAGTGCTTCCCCTAGCCCTCTTTCGATGAGAACACCGGGTTCAATGGTTCTAAGTAGGATCTCTGAGCCGGACAACTGGATGGTTCCGGCAACGGGTCAGAGAGGTCTCCCTATTGATTGACGGCGCAGCCTTCATGCAGTGGACTATGCGGATGTGATACATGACAAGCTAGAGCATCCTTGCGAATGAACGTGTATGCTCTGTTGCAATAATAAGGGTGTGGATCGATTCGGCCTTGTTGATGGCGCAGCGGCATGATTGACAGCGGCTAGAGAGAACCTATTGCAGTGCGTTGCAAGAGTGTTTGAAGCGCAAGACTTTATATAATGAAATACATTTCAAAAAGATATATTTGTTTTGAATGATGTGCTATGAAAGATATTGACTGTAGCTTAAATATTCAAAAAGTCTTTATATTGCAAAAGTGGCGAAGCAAATATCAATGTATTATTGATTGATTGATTGATTCATACACCCTTTCGACATCGGTTGAAGTCCGACCCATGGGGGAAACTATGCTATGTATATCGAACGGACAAAACCCTCTGGGGGAGAAGACCGCTCGCTGGCTATGCGGCGGCTGCACGCCGCCGAGACAGTAACGCTGAGACTATGTATCATTTGTGAACCTATAGCTTCTATCCAGCGCGTGACGCTCGTGTAAAACTCTTAATGTGTGTCTGCGTTGTTTTGTACGTTGCACCGTTCTTTCCCTGCTCTTCATGTTGATGATAGCCTTTACAACGATGTCTTAGTCTCCGATATCGTGATTTCTTGACATTCGTGATGTTCATGACTCTAGTGTTGAAAACTGTATATGTGATGAAAGAGAAGGATCGTACGATGAGAGAGTAGAGTGTGATTGTAGTTGAATAATTCTATTCTGCTCTTGTCTTGTGTCACGTAGACGTTGAATTGCTGTTATAGACGTGCGATCGCATTCATTTGATAATAGAGTCTGATCAATCAGTAAAGAATGCGATCTGCTCGAAATCACCACAATTTCGATCATTCATAAAGATAAACAATCGATTTGTCGATATGAGTAAAGAAGTTGAGCTCGACAAATCTCTTCAATATATCGAACGTCACTCGTTCTGCGCAGTCGATGAATCACTACTTCTTCGATCACTTGTAGTCACGAACTCAAGACTTCTCAAGACTTATTTGAAATGACTATTCTACTAGTATATTTTCATCTCTTGCTGATAACGGCTTGTCATTTGTCGTCTCCATGAGTTGTAGCTGTTGGGGAGAATGCTGTCGCATGAATGAAAACTCTGCATGATTGCTTTCACGATCACGCAACGTTCTAACTTCGTTCGAACTGCGTCGGATTGAGATCTCTTGGCTCTTCTGACTTCTTAGAATCGAAAGGTTCGTAGCCAGCACCACGTACAGGTGAACCTCGTTGCTGACCATCAATGTATTATTGTAAATCAAAGTATTGATGTTTAAAAACAATGCAATTGAATGTTATATATTACATGTTATTGATCATGATTGAAAAGATAATGACATTCTAAACTTTGAATGCTATCGAGATTAAATACAGTACAAGATTACTTGAACAGATTTAAATCATAATGATGAATGATTCTATATTAACAAAAGAGAAGAAAGGGACGGAAGTGCGATGATGGACTAACCATATTGGGTGTGCTATCCGTAGGAATTCCCGATGCAAGCCGAGTCCCTTCAACTCGATCGCATTCTACTCTGCTCTTCCAGTATACAACATGATGGATAGGTAGCACAATGTCACTATGCTGCTCCAGAAAGGCCGCCTTCGTCCGCAGTCGATTCAATGCTATACTTTCACGTTACCCTTCCCAACCCCCACGCGGTCGAGCAAGATGGAGTTCGGTTTCCCAGCAGCCAGGCTCGGACCAGCAAGCCAAACCTATTCCCTGCTACTGGAACGCACTGACGGTTTCAAGCGTTCATTTTCCCGGCGCCGTAAACAGCAAGTTCACCACCAAGCTCTCCTTCGAGCTTCCCTCGACCCACCCTGCAATTCCCACCTATAGGGTGATGGACTCCGATGGAGTTATTGTAGATGCAGCCCGGGCGCCGGTAGATGTTAGTGATGAGGAGGTCTTGACGTGGTACAGAAACATGGTGACTGGTGCGTGCTCCTATGGAGGGAATGTGAGTGGAGGATTCATGAGGAAAGAGTAGCACTAAACGGGGGGTATTAGGACTATAGTCAGCATTATGGATGTCATAATGTTTGATGCTCAGAGACAGGGTAGGCTGAGTTTCTATATGGTGAGGCGGATCAGTCTGGCTTAAAACTGTCGTTAGGTCGGCAAATCTGACAATGTACAGGTGTCTGCAGGAGAGGAAGGTATAGCTGTGGGATCCGCATCCGCTCTGGTTCCCGAGGATGTCATCTTTGCTCAATATAGAGAAACTGGGGTTTTCAAACAGAGGGGTTTCACGCTTGAAGAATTCATGAACCAACTCTTTGCGAATAGCAAGGATAGCGGGAGGGGGCGCAACATGCCCGTTCATTATGGTAGCAGCAAGCTGAATATTGTGTGGTTCTCTTCAGATACCCTCATTTCCACGCTGAACCCTATTATAGCACACCATATCCTCCCCACTGGCGACCCAGATCCCCCAAGCTGCCGGCGCCGCATACGCCCTGAAGATCCAAGCTCTTCAGAACCCGAATATTGTTCCTCGTATCGTTGCCTGTTACTTTGGTGAAGGCGCCGCCAGCGAAGGAGATTTCCACGCAGCCCTCAACATTGCCGCTACCAGGTCATGTCCAGTTGTCTTCATATGCCGTAACAATGGCTACGCTATCTCCACGCCGACATTAGAGCAGTATCGAGGCGATGGAATTGCTAGTCGAGGTGTCGGTTATGGAATAGACACCATCCGTGTAGATGGCAACGATATCTTTGCCGTGCGGGAAGTTACCAAAGAAGCCCGAAAGTTGTCCCTTCAAGACGGCGGGAAGCCTGTTCTTGTCGAGGCTATGAGTTACCGTGTCTCGCACCATAGCACTAGTGATGATAGCTTTGCCTACCGTGCCAAAGTGGAGGTGGAGGACTGGAAGCGGCGGGATAATCCTGTGACTCGGCTGCGGAAATGGATGGAGAACAAAGGCCTCTGGGATGAGGAGAAAGAGAGAGAGGCGAGGTCAAGTATTCGAAAAGAGGTTTTGAAGGCGTTTGCGGCAGCGGAGAAAGAGAAGAAAGCGCCCCTGAGGGACATGTTTGCCGATGTATACGAGGAGTTAAGCGAGGAAAGCAAGGCGCATATGAAAGAGCTCGGTAGGATACTGGATACGTATCCGAATGAGTATGATGTCGAAGAGTTCGAAGACGGAAGAAAGGGGTTATGATGTTCCGTTCTGCGGCATTTAAACTTGTACGATATCTGTACAGCTGGTAACGCGCCTGGTATGCGCAGATTCCTACAGATCGGACTGCAGGCTGTGGCTGCGGGATGTAGCCGAGGTACGATCAATGCCGCAAGGTATCATTTCATGCACCGTCAATGTCAGTTCGGCTTCGTCGTCTTTCCATACAGTCCGCCCTGCTGTCGCCGCAGCTCTAACGCTCTTTTGTACGGTGGTGCAGTAGGGGGCTGAACCGGATCTAGACTGACTCTATCTTTTGGCAAATGGTAAGTAGCATCAGCATCCCAAGCTGACAGATCTCCACAAGCTACAAAGGGTGCAATCCACCGGTTGTCTTCTTCATCATCAGTGTCGAATTCGACAATCGTTACACCGTCTACTCTGATAGATCGCCTCCGACCACCAACCCATCCTTCTCTCTCTTTATCTTCCGTGGTCTTTCTAGTCTTGGGAACCCCAGTACCAAGCCCAATTGGCTCGTTAGCATTGATGTTGTACCCTTTTGGCATGGTGAAACCTTCGCACACTACAAAAGCCTCCAAACTACTTGCCCTAGAACTTCTAGGCTTGGCACAGTGTACAATCGAGAAGAAGCACCGCAACTGAGCGTATATCAAGTCGACATCTTTCCCTCTGAAGATCTTAGCCACGAATTTGCCTCCTGGCTTGAGCACTTGCAATGCCAGTTGCAGCGCAGAAAAGAGTAGTTGTGACTGAATATAGATATCTAGATCATGTAGACCTGTCACATCAGGGGCACCGTCACTGAGGACTAGGTCCACAGGGCTGCTGATACTATCAGGTGAATCTGGGCTGTAAGTTACCGGGTCCAAAGCCTGCAATATTCTCGGGATAGTAGATGGGTGTGTGATATCTCCCTTCAGCGTAGTAATCCCTTCAAGAGAAGCCATAGGCTGCAAATCCACTGCGACAATCCTTACTCCTTTCCTAGGCTTCAATTCTCCCTCTCTCGGCTTCTCCCCTTCACGCACATCTTCCCCCTGTATAATTTTCTGATCTCTCTTATGTTTCTCTTCCCATGCTCTTCTACCAAAACTTTCTCCTTTGATCAGAACCCTTGAGAGGACTTGACTCCAACTGCCTGGCGCGGCGCACAAGTCGACTACGCGGGTTACGCCGTCGAAAAGGTCGAACTGTTCATCAAGCTGGATAAGCTTGAAGGCTGAGCGGGCACGCCAGCCTTGTTCTTTTGCTAGGCGGTAGTAGGCATCGCGTTTATCCTTCGAGGATTTGCCCATGTTTCGCTGGTGTTTAACAGACAGTGGCAGAGTGGGAGACCGTACGAGGGGTGGTGGGGTGGAAGCGGCGGGGCGGAAATCGTTCCGCTCCGAGAAACTTTTCTCAAGCTGTTCGTGAACTATCAGTGGGGTCTGTAAGCATCAACAAAGAATAGGTCAAAATGGCGCCGATTGAGAAGAAAAGGCCACAGAAAGGAGCAGGTCAGAAAGCTAGGAAGAGGCAGCGAATTGCTTTAGAGGATGGTATTCAGGAAACGGCAGGCCTGGGTCCTAGGAGCTTAGATGCGCTTCCATGGAACGAGGTCGCTCTGCCCGCCAGGCTTGACGACGCAGAAGGCTTCTTCGGCTTGGAGGAAGTCTCTGATGTGGAGATAGTGAGGGATCCAAATATTGGCAAGGTTGAATATCGGGTGGGTAAGGCATCTTAAAAGGCCGCCCAACAACCAGAAGCTGACCTGCCTAGTTATCCACCACCAAATTTGCAAAGCAACCTCATAAAAAGCCGACAAAGGAGCTTGGGGGAAGGCACTCCATTATTGACGATAGTAAAATAGGTCCAAATCTGGGACAGGAGGTCTGGGAAGGATTTGAAGTCACAGACGGTAGTCAGGAGGAGTCTCAGGATGCTGCCAAGGCACTTGACGCACGGCTTTCAAGCAAGGCCACGCGGAAGGGTGAGATAATGGCTCAAAAGCGTCAGAAACAACTGGTCGGCAAACAGCCTAAAGATGACGCCCCACCAACTTCCGCCAGTAATCCTTTCGATGCCTTGGATGAGACTACTGAGGAGGAAGCGGATGGTATGTCAAAATGCCGTGTTCTGTTTCTCCTAGTATAACTTTCTTACTAAACCAGTTTCTGCATGGCAATCTCTCGGTCTATCTTCTGAGACCCTGTCATCTCTGGCACGGTTGAAGTTCAGTTCTCCAACGCCCATACAAGCATTCGCCATACCGGACATACTAAGCGGGCACGATGTTATTGGTAAGGCGTCAACAGGGTCTGGTAAGACATTGGCATTTGGAATACCAATACTCGAGCACTACCTCAAAACTCGAGATGGGAAGGGGCACGACACGCCAACGGTCAGCGAAGATCGCAAACGTCCCCCAACAGCGCTGATACTATCACCAACGCGTGAGCTTGCTCATCAACTATCGGCACATTTGTCGGACTTGTGCTCCAACGCACTTACGACTGGTCCAGTAATAGCTACAGTAACTGGTGGATTGTCTGTACAGAAGCAACAACGCCAGCTAGCTAACGCAGACATCGTTATTGGAACGCCTGGTCGCTTATGGGAGGTCATCAGCGGTAATCATGATCTTGCTTCATGGTTCAAGAAGATCAAGTACCTGGTGGTGGATGAGGCTGATCGACTATTAAGTGAAGGCCATTTCAAAGAGGTGGAGGAAATCCTCAATGCCGTGGATCGAGCGGATCCAGATCAAGAGGAATCATTAGAACATGAAATCTCTAATCTAGAAATCCAGCGCCAAACGCTTGTTTTCTCTGCAACGTTTCAGAAAGAGCTGCAGCAGAAGCTGGCAGGGAAGAGCAAGTCTTCAGGTGGCGAACTAATGGGAAAGCAAGAATCGATGGAGTACCTATTAAAGAAGCTCAGTTTCCGTGAAGAGAAGCCCAAATTCGTCGATGTCAATCCAATGTCGCAAATGGCTTCCGGTCTTAAAGAGGGCATAGTCGAATGTGCTGGTCTAGACAAGGTCTGCCTTGTCTTTCTTTTTGTGTCGCCATCACTGACCTCTTAATTAAGGACCTATACCTCTACGCTCTCCTTCTCCACCATCCGCACACCCGAACCCTGATCTTCACCAACTCTATTACCTCCGTTCGCCGCCTCATGCCCTTCCTCCAAAACCTGAACATCCCCGCCCAGGCTCTTCATTCTCAAATGCCGCAGAAAGCCCGCCTCCGCTCCATTGAAAGATTCTCCTCTCCTTCCTCTCCCGGCTCCATCCTCATAGCCACAGACGTAGCTGCTAGAGGCCTCGATATCCCTTCCGTGCAACTAGTTATCCATTACCACGTCCCCCGTGCTGCGGACATGTACGTGCACCGGTCTGGCCGGACGGCGAGGGCAGAGAAAAAAGGTTCGAGTATCTTACTCTGCGCACCGGAAGAAGTCCTCGGCGTTCGGCGCCTGGTAGCCAAAGTACACGTTCGCAATACCTCCACCGTCAGTGGCAACAGAAGTTTCTTCATCCGCACCATCGAACTCGACCGCCGCATCGTCGCCCGTCTCAAACCCCGCGTCGTCCTCTCCAAAAAGATTTCCGACGCCTCCCTCGCTAAAGAGAAAAAGGGGCACGAGGAAAACTGGTTGCGGACTGCGGCCGAGGACTTGGGCGTTGAGTATGATAGCGAAGATTTTGCGGCAGGCGAGGCGAGTAAGAAAGGCCGAGGCCAGGGGAGGAAGAAGGCGGAAAAGGAGGCTAGAGCGCTTTCGAAGGGGGAAGTGGGTGCCTTGAGAGGGGAACTGAAGGAGATGTTGGCGCAGAGAGTCAATGTTGGTGTCAGCGAAAGGTATCTTACTGCTGGGGGCGTGGACGTGGATGAACTGTTGGAGGGGCAGAGGGGAGAGTTCTTGGGCAGAATGGATGGGGTGGGGGACTGGTGAGCGATTGGAGACGAACTCATGAAGGTGGAAAATCTTGATACATGTCTTCGCGCTCCCTCGTCGATGATGCTTCTATCTGGGCTCCTAGAACAGCAGACTAAGAGTATACAGTCATATACACATGCCGTATCTAAGCACACGCAACTTCGTGTCCATAAACAGAAGCATGCAATTGGAGCGCACTCAGTACTCATCACTATCGTCATCATCCTCCGGCATCAGGCCCCTATACCGCCTCGCCGCCAAATCCTCCTCCAAACCACCATCACTCTCCGGGTCCACGTAACCTACGTAGACACAGATTAGTAAAACCACTCTGCCCAGTACGCATAGCCATGAAAATGGAAAGGGAGACGACTCACCGTCACCGCCCACAAAACTCAGCGCCACGGGTAAAAACACCAACGCATGCGCTGCCGCAAAGATTACCAGCGCCAACCAAATGCGGAAGTAGTAAATTTCAAAGATCTTGCTCCTTGTAAACGCCAGCACGATAACGCCCAAAAATTTCGTAATTGTAATCCCAGTAAACACGCTCGCCCCCACATTGACCAAGCTCGCCCACGCTCTCGCGTCGCGGCCGCGCAGGAACTTACCCTTCGCCTTCTCCATAACGGCGCGGCTGGGGAACATGAAGGCACGTGCAATATGGGCGCAGAACTCAACACCGATGCCAACGCAGATGACCAGGTTGACGAGGGAGACGGCGTTGAGTGAGACGTGTGCGAGAGCCATGGTGCCGAGGACGTCGACGACGATCATGATGACCGTGAGGGTGACAACGGCGGCGGTGGCGAGGGAGCCGAGGAGGACGGCGGAGAGGAGGAAGATGATAGCGAGGGCGGAGCCGAGGAGAGTGCCGGTGAGAGATTTAATGGAAGCGTATTGGTCGAAGAAGACGTAGAATTTGGAGTAGGGGAGGACGGAGATGTTTTGGGAGGTGCTGATGCTGGAGGCGATACGGCGGGCTGAGGCGTAGGCGTCGATGAACTCTTGTTGGGTGCGGAGGGGCGTGTGTGAGGTGCGGAAATGAGATGCTGGAATAGTAAGGTCGGTGGAGTTGACAACAAGGGCGTTGCTGTAGGGAGCTTTGCCGCCAAATGGGCATTCTTCATTTGTTGGGGAGTCGAGCCATTTCTGAAGGTAGCGCATGAATTCTTGGCCTTCTGGCATGCCGGAAAGAGTAATATTCCAAGGCTGTTCACGGCCTGCAAAGCAGACCTTGCCATGTTCAATGCAGCAATCTTCATTTGTTGGGTTCAGCCAGGTGAAGTAGTCATCGATCCAGCTGGCTGCAGATCCGGAGATGTAAGATATGTTAGGTCGCTTCGATTCTTGCTCTAGAACGTTGACCATGGAGAAGGAATCGCATGTTGTGTAACGTGCACAAAGTTCTTGCTGGTGCTTTCGCTGTGTGACATTGAGATCACGCGTAACGAAGTATACAGGTGGGCCTGTATTGAAGTACGTGTCCAAATCATTAAAGTATGGTATGAGGTATGAGCCGCTAGGAAAAGCAATCCTCTGGTCTAGGCCAAGGGCAACTTCTGGAATCAGTGCAAGGCCAGCGGTGAACAAGCCAACAAAGCCAACGACAATTGCAACTTTCATTTTCCGACCGAGAAGCGCAGGGGCGTAGATTTTGCGGATGAATCGTTGTAGCGGGCCTTCCTTATCAAAGCCGTAAGTACCGGCCCCATGGAAGTTGATCTTGTCGGATGTCTTAACCTTGAGGAACGGAAAGCAATCCACCCGATTACTCTCCACTCTCCTTTGATTCAAAGCAAGCACCGCAACAAACATTGTGACTTGTAACAATGCATTGATCAGAACAGCTCCAGCGGCGTAGACTGCAAAATTCCTCACGGCAGGCATTCCAACAAAAGCGCCTAAAGCAAATGCGATGGTCTCTGTAGAGGCTGACAATAAGATACTCGGACCCATCCTCCCAAGAGCTTTGCCAATCCGGGTTTCGATATCTTCGTCTGGGTGGCTAATGTTGACTCGCTCGAACTCGTGTACAATGAGGAAGATATTGTCAACACCGACTGCCAGGACAAGAAATGGGATGACCTCGGCGATGATGAGGGTCACCTTGATACCAGCGGCAGAAAACAAGCCGACGGAAGCGGACACTGACATCAGTACAATGACGATACCTATAACTCCTAGGGAGAATTTTGACTGGACCATGGCGTTGGCCGGGTTCTTCAAAATCGAGTTGAAGGAGAGCGTTACCGACCCCAAAGCGAGTGAAGCGTAGAGAAACATGATGATGTAGCTGATGACAACAATCTTGGCGTCGGTGTTTGTAGATGCGTTCAACTCTTCTTCAAGACTGCTTTCGGTGGTGAATGAGAGGCGCAGGCCTCTTTCCTTGGCTTCTTGCTGCGCACACTGCAGATCGCTCTTGAGACTACTCTCCCATTCCATCGCAACAGCTTCTTCCTTGGAGCCCTCAGCGTAGTTGTTAACTACCCAAGTCACAATCAAGGCTTGGGCGTCTAAAACATTGTCGCTGTCTTGCCATCCGCCTAGGACCATATCTTTTGACAGCGGTTGCTGGAAGTTTGGTAGGCACTCTTGGTTTCCAGGATGCTCAGCACACCTTCGAAGATCTTCCTGCCACGAATCTGGGTCCACGCTCGCAAAATCTCCTCCAAAATACCCAGTCAGCGATTGAACAACACATGCTGACCCAGTCGGATTGAAACAGACGTCGCTGAGGGTGGTGCCATTAATAGACTTTCTACGGCTGATTCTGCTTTCCACGTCAAACCACCAGGCCAGCGTATCATAGCTCAAAACTGGTCCTGGACCCGATGGTTGGGTATCGTTGACCAGAAAGGCCTGCTCTGCACGATAAAATGGGCCAAAATTCGAGTCAAAGAAAGCTTTATCTTGGGCAGCTTGAGAAGACGGGCTGACCCAGAGCCTTTCTGGGCTTTTCTCGATTGCAAAATTGACCCAGCCAATGCTTAGCACGAAAACGATGATAACACTAATACCAATTGTGATCAATGGAAACCTGGCACATGCCTTACCCAGAGAACTAAAGGCGGTATCACATTTGGTGTTTAACCAATAATGTCTTTGTGGTCGATCCAGCACCCCAGCATTGTGTACCATGTCAACCTCGTCTTCGTCGTCGCTAAGAGCGGCATCCTGTAGGAGCTGCAACCTTTCGCTTCGTCGCTGATTGTGCTTCTGGTATGCAACGTGCGCAGAGACGGCGGCCACAAGTAAGAGCAAGAAGACACAATATATCAGGATGACTGCAAACGACAGGCATGGCAATGTGCCGACATGACAGTATTGCTGCTCCGCCACCCGTGGCAGCTCTGGGCACACCTCAGGACAGTCAACGCAAGCACATTGATAGGCCTTGTCACTATCATTGCAAGCTTTGGGAGTGGGATCCATTGCCACCATTTCCTCAAATTCGCTCGAGTTGGGTCTGGGGAAATTGATCTGAAAAGGGCTTCCAAAAGGCTTAGTGTCCCCAAGAAATTTTAGAAACGAAGTGTAATTCTTTGCTCCACCACCGATAAAAGCCATTGCCTTGCCTCCGGTAGCACCGAACTTAACCTCTTTGCAGCTGTCGTAGAATCCTTTCCCGAAATAATCCGACCAGAGAGTGTCTAGTTCCGTGACTATAAGCTTCTTTGTCGATGCAGTCTGGGTGGCAGTAACATTGACGAAGAGAGACTGGTCCGGGGAGCAAGTGAAGGTGCAAAACAGATCGAAGAAGTTCTTCTTGCAAGCAGGGCAGGATGAGATGATGGGTTCCGCTTTCTTCAAATTTGACCTTAGAGCATCAATCTAGTTTCAATCAGTGCCAGGAATATCCGCGTTGTCTGGTGAATGCATTACCTGATCATCATCGCAGCAAACCGATCCCTCACTCCAGTCGTCACCACATATCTCCACAAGCTTTTTTCTTACATCCTTTTCTGGTTCCTCTGCCTTGGTGTTATCAGGGCAGGGTAGCTGACCACCGAAGAATGACTTTTTCCCGCACTGCCCTTTTATAGCACATCTGCCCTTTTCATGCTTGACCGTCCAATTCCCATCGCTTGCCGAGGTTACGACACCGAACAGTGCGATTATAGTGATGCTCAGAAGCAGCCGTGGCCACCTAGACCGTAATAGCCTCGACATGGCTATCTCTAAAGGGCCCTAAGCCCTTCAAGTCTCGTTATCCCGCAAGCTGTTAGTGCTCGTGGGCGGTGAAGTTCTTCTGTTACCTTAGGTAATGTAAGTGGCGCAGCAGAGGTATCGTAAACAAGACTGTTCAAACTGCAAGTGCTTCACAGAGGAGTAGGTAGGATCGGAGATTTGTAGCGCTGAGATGATAAGACGTCTGATAGATGGCAATGAAGAAGGAAGATCACAAGTGCTTGCTGTTAACAAGTAGTACCAGTAGTCGCGCGCATGAATACCTAGTTAGTAGGGTAAGGTATTCCGTACACTCTGACGTATTGGAGCAGGCAGCCACATCTTGAAATTGCGGCAACCTTACCCGAAGAGGTCTACGGAAATCCGGGGAAACGCTTGGCTAAATCCGATAATCGAGACATGGGAACTGAGAACTAAATCGACAATAATGTCCGCTCTTAAATTTTGGCAAAACTCTCGCCTTCTAAAGCGCCAACCCTACAGGTGCTTCTCCTGCTCCCTCCGCCTCGCCCAAGAACAAGCCCAACCACCCCCCCAACAACAGCCCTCCCCCCAAGATGCCCGCACCACCCACTTCGGCTTCGAAACCGTCCCCGAATCCGCCAAAGCATCCAGAGTCAAACATGTCTTCTCCTCCGTCGCCTCGTCCTACGACACCATGAACGACCTAATGTCCCTTGGCATCCATCGCCTCTGGAAAGACTCCTTCGTGCGCTCCCTGGATCCGGGGTCCCCTGCCCTCCCTAACCAACCCACAAAACCCTGGACAATCCTCGATGTCGCCGGCGGCACAGGCGATATCGCTTTCCGCATGCTCGACCACGCCACCCTCATCAACAACGACCACGCTACCTGCGTCATCGTATCAGATATCAACCCGGCAATGCTCGCCGAGGGCAAAAAGCGGAGTCTCGAAACCCCGTACGCCGGGACGGAGAGACTCAGCTGGCTCGAAGCCAACGCGGAGGAGCTGCACGCGGTCGAGAGCGAGAGCATAGACCTCTACACCGTCGCCTTCGGTATCCGCAACTTCACGTCCAAATCCCGCGCCCTAGCCGAAGCCTTCCGCGTGCTAAAACCAGGCGGTGTCTTCGCCTGCTTGGAGTTTTCCAAGGTCCAGAACCGGCTCTTGAACAATATGTATAAGCGCTGGAGTTTTGGCGCTATACCTTTGATAGGGCAGCTGGTGGCGGGAGATCGGGGGAGCTATCAGTATTTGGTGGAGAGTATTGAGCGGTTCCCGGATCAGGATGAGTTTGCGGCGATGATTAGGGAGGCTGGCTTTATGGTTGCAGGGAGGGGGTGGGAGGATTTGACGGGGGGTGTGGCGGCGGTGCATACAGGGGTGAAGCCTGTTAGGTAAAGGGCGGGAGAACAGAGGTTGGCCGGGGGAAGCGTAGAGTACGCATCGGAACGGCGTTGGGGATATAGATGGAGTGCATGTACAAGAACGGTATAGAGCGAGTGTTTTCGAGGCATTACTACGGTATCGGCCATCCAATCGCCTTGTAAACATAATGGAAGAAGCTGTTATTTTCGAGTAGGTCGCTATTTGAAAGTGCCTGGATCTAAAGCACATTGGAGCACTATCTGCACCAAGATCATTACGAACCACTCTGTTGATACGTCTCGGGCGAATATCTATAGGTGCCACCCTAAGAGATAATCAAACAAAGCATGCTGCAACTGGGGTATATAGCATCGAGCTCAGCTATAAAGCATTAATTGCAGAAATCCGGCCTGGAAAACAAAGTTAAAACCCCTCCGTAAGTGCAGTGCCCAATTATATCAAGCTTCATTTTTCACAACTAAAATCCCAGCCCGATCCTTTTCCAGCTCTTGTCAACATCCTCGACCAGCTTGATAAAGTTCTCATCTCCAAGGCACTCAACAATCATGTCATCAATTACAGCCAGTCGGGTCTGCTCATGTTGAGCAGCATACGCGGCGAGGTTTTCGGCTGGAGTTTGTGGCAGTTTAGGCGCAGGAAGATCCTGGTATTTGCGGACCCAATGGTCCAGGCGGTCCATGATTTCATCGGGAGCGGCGTCTCCGAAGATTTTGGGGGTTTGCTCTTCGACCGTCTTCTTCTTAGCGGGTTTCTTGGGGGCCTTTCTGGGCACATTTTCTGGTGCCGTGATTGCTTTATCCGTGACATGATGTGGAGGACTGCTAGGTACTAGAGTGTCTGATGATGGAACGGGTGCCTCAACTAGTGGATCTGATCTGGGGATTTTTGCTTCGGACGCCGGCAATCGATAGCTTGATTCGGCATGCAGTGGTACAGTCGGTATCTCCGGTGGGCTGGACTGGAGCTCTGGCTCAGCAATCTTGCTCGCTGCTTTCGGGGCAGACGAGGACACTGGTGGCTTGGGTTTTGTGGTTTTCGCTCGACTTTTCCTTTGCTTGATTGCTTTTGGTGGGGTGGTTTTTCGTTGTAACGGGTCTAAGCTCGATGAAAGCGGCTGCTCATCGGGCTCCTTGGCAGGTGATTTTGGCTTCTCTTTCTTCTTTGGGAACGGTAGCTCTCTCTTCGGCGGCAGCATTTGGCTCAAGCTTAAAGGTGCGGTGGTCGGACGCTGCGGTTGTACCTCTGGAGCACTACTTGGTGGCCGCACTACAAAGCCATCTGAAGTTGTAGCTCGGGTAACAAAGTCAGGGCTTGGGAGCAAAGATGAGCTTGCTGGATTGTGCATGAATGGGTTAGAATTAAGATTGGCTGCAGGACGGTTTAAAGCTGCCGCAGCTTCTATGGTAGTGGGACGCTGCGCAGCGAATGAGCCGACCGATTGAGCGTAAATAGTCTGACCATGTCTGATCATTATTAGCGAAGACATCATATCCATGGAAGATCTTGCGTACTGTGGCCCGTAATTATGATGGTAATTGGCATAGGTGATCTGCTCCTGAGACTGGGAAGGTGTACGAATTGGGGAAGAGCGTAATGGGGATGGAGGAAGATAACCGGACGCATTTGGCTCAGGAGCCAGAGCTTCAGGAGGATCATTCTTGTCTCTTATTGGTAGACCTAGGGCTTTTAGTGCTTTTACTGCAACATCATAGCCGGACTCGGGTCGAAAGTTCAGTTGCAATCTTCGGATCTGAAAAATGAGCTTGAACGTAAATGCTGAGGAGGAAATAGACCTTACCTGGCCATCCGACAGTCGATAGCGAATGGCCACAAGCGGCTTCTTAATAATGATGATCACATAAAGGTCCGCATCTTGAAGTTGTTGTGATCGCATTCTTTCCTCATCAAGACGTACTTGAAATACCAAATCTTCAAGATCGATCTGCTCCTGAAGATATATCGACAATCAGGAAAAAGAAAAGAAAGACGAAGTAACCCACCAAACGCTGAACTATGACAGATGGATTGGAGGAGCATGGCACAGCAAGACATACTAAGAGATCACTACCCTGAACCAACTTAAGGATCCTCTTCTCGGAAACCAGACCCCCGAGACCAGTTTTTCTGATCTGATCAAAGACAGCGAACATGCTATCTCGGTGAGGTAGATGGGTCCAGATCATCTTAGATTGAAGGGTTGCAGTAGTACAGAAGGAGAGTTTGAACAACGGTAAAGACTCTGGACCAAGCAAAGAAGAATGGGTCGAAAATGCCGTTCTGGCGGTATGGAACGAGGTTGGAGATGACAACGCCATTTTCATAGTGTGCTTGGTTTATACTAGCTCAATCTATTGACATATGGCTGCTGGTGGCATAGAAGCTGGCTATCACGCCTCGTCGGAATGCGAGCAATACGTTGAGAAACTTTAATGACGTTGTTTGGGGTAGATAATTTAGCCATAACAACGGTTGATCGGACTTTGCCGCAAAGCGCGCCGGCGTCTAACTCGTCGCGTATCCCTATTGTCGCAGCGCAAGTCGTTCTGTTAGCCCTGCTGAACGAATAGCTTCGCCAGCCCCACACAATCTTCTGCTGTCGGATTCGCAGGGGGGGAAGTTGTTGCTGAAGCTCACAGAACGTAACCCGAGAACCAGAGCGCAAGTCTGGAGGCTTGGAACAAAGATATGGCGCCGCCAAGGAATCCTCTACACATATCCTCAGATCATCCAGAGGGTTATGATGAGTTCATTGAGTCTCTTACAGCTTTTCATGAAAACAGGGGGTGAAGCGATCCAATGCCCTAGAAGTTCTTTGTTGCCATAGTTCAGCTGCTAATTTAAATATGCCAATAGGACCAGCCTAGACCTTCAGGCGCGAGTAAACGGGAAACATATTGACCTGTACAAGCTATGGAACGTTGTGACTGAGCGCGGTGGATATGATGTAGTAAGCCGAGAAAAGCTTGTGTGGAGGAGGGTCGGACAAGAGTTCAACCTAGGAACCACAAATGCTGCAGCATATGCATTTGCGCTGAAGACGGTTTACTACAAGAATCTCGCGTAAGTTTGGCTCGAGCTTATCAGTCTAATCTGGTTCTATATTCACGTTTACAAGGGCATATGAAATTAAAACCCTCTACAACCAAGAGCCTCCCCCACCCGAAATCCTTGAACGGATAACTGCCAAAGGAGGCGATCTTCGAAAGCGTACATTGGAGAATTTTAAGCAACCTCAGGTCCTTGAAAGCCTAGCAAATGGCCAAGATAGTGAAGGTTCCGGAGGGGAAGAGAACGTGACCCCAAAAGCAGAAAGAATGGACGTTGACGATCCGGGCAGTGGAGGGGGTCGCACAACGAGAGGTTAGTATGTCCCAACCAAGATACTGAAGGTCAGCATATTGATTCTTTCATAATCTAGGCCTTCGTCAAGCTCCCCCCCAACGCGTGTTATTCCAGCCAGACGTTTCCTCCTCGCGACAAATCCGCCATTCATCTGGTCATCTACAGTCTCCAACACCTGCAGCTGCCACGCCCTCTACTGGATATAACTACTCCGCTTCTTCGAATCCTGGTAGCATGTCATTCAGTGTTGCTAATTACGAACCTAGGCAACCGATGCCTCTTACCTTACGGGGCGTTGTCACTCCGTCTAATAACCCAAGCTTTTTCAAGGAAAAGCAGAGGCTCGCACGAGAAGCTAGGTCAGGTCATCCGCAAAAAGGTATAGCTCACAAAGGCATGATGAAACCTGGCGGTAGATCTCCCATTTCCTTGCGGTTTTGGGTAGAGAATTCCTCATCTAACGTCTGAATAGCTGGTTTCGATGGCCCCAATATTTACGTCCGAACACTCCAAGGACTTCGGTCTGGTATCACCGAAGAGCAAGATTATGCGCTACATCATCTTGTCAAAATCTCGCACGAGCGTGGAGACAAGTACAGGTTTGATGCGTTCCCTAATCTAGCAGAGGCTCTGATCGAGTATGTACTTGGAGTCAGCTCCTTGTTCTACAATATATCTTGGGAGATCTGTTACACGGAAGACCGGCATGAAATCAACACCTTGGATGGTATTAACGGTACCCCTGACATTCTTCAACGTATCCAATGCCTGAAGCGCATAGACACCGCAGATGAGTTGGAGCCTGAGGAGTTAGCTCATAAGCTCACAAAAATACACGAAACTGGTTTGACCATCCGGAATTTGTCTTTACTGGAAGATAATGCTGTATATCTATCAGACCTACCTCAGCTTAGAGATTTTCTATCAATAGCGCTAAACCTTCCAAAATCTCCAATGGTTAACGAGCTTAAGCATTATGCTTTGGATATTTCTGAGCAAGTTACGAGATACTGGGTCATGGGCGTCGAAGATCCCCTATACAGATCACTGCTTAACCAAGTCGACGAAGGTCTCGATCGCGGCGCAATTCTTACCGCACTACGCGCGATTAGCCGAATATCCATGAACCTAGAAGAGTCCAATCTTTTGCGAGGCGTGCCAGTTTCAACCATCAAAAAGATCTGCGAATGGGTTCTTCTCGAAGACGAAGAACTCGTCTCCGCCTGTTTAGACTTTCTCTACCAATTCACCGCCGTTCCCGAAAACGTTGCTCTCGTCCTCTCAAGAGCCTCCTACCTCTCACTTCCCTCTTTCCTCAGCCAACTAACCCGCCTCCTCCAACATCACGCCCAAGAATCCTTTACCAAACAGCTTCTCCACCCCGCCGTCCTCTCAGTCTCCGCAACAGACATCCCAGCCGTCCCAGATGAGCTTCTCGAGCAATTTCTAAGATGCGACGAACCAGAGCGCTCGAACTACTGGCTAAAAGCCGTCTTCGAAGAAGAACCTGAAAGTGAAATCACACAAATCGCACTCTGGCAAGCCTACCAGGACCGCTTCAACAAATTCGCCGACCCCCAACATCCCCTCTTACCTGCAGCCGAATTCATCAAGAATGTCAGCACGATTTTCGCCGGCGCCAATGCCCAGGTCGTTAATGGAGCTAGCAGCAAATTCATCATCAAAGGCATCCGACCACGCTACGTGCCCTTGGATCTCAAAGAACGCCCCTACAGTCGCTGTCTATGGCAACCCCCGGGCCAAGACCGCTGCGGCCAGTTCTTTCTAAAACCGAAACACATGTTCGATCACATTGCCGCCTCCCACCTACTCATCCCGCGCACTGTGGACGACGGCTCGGGCGGTGTCGCGGAAGAACGCTGGGATTTCTCCACCATGCTCCCTCCTCAACAACTCCTAGATTGCTATTGGGCCGGGTGTCTTCACTTCGCGCGTCTCGCCCCAGGTACCATGCCATCAGCATATGAAGTCGGCATGCACGTGAAGACGCACTTGCCGGATACCTCGAAAAAAGCCTCCCTCCGCGCAAAACACAACCGCACGCCCGCCACCGCGACGATTGCCCCCGGGCACCCCCACAACCAGCCGCTCGACCCCGAATATGGCCGCGACGCGAGCTACAGCTATCAGGTGTGGCACAACACGGCCGTGGACGAGCGCGGCGAAGCTGCCGGATTGCCGCTTACGAGCGTGTTGGTGCTGAGGAATATGGCGAGGAATATCCCAAAGGCCGAGGGCATGCTTCCCCTTGCTGCTGGGAGTGATGACGGGGGGTTCGGAAGTGCGGGGCAAGACGGGGATGAGAAGTGGATGGAGAGGCTATTCGGCCCGCTGAGGCAGCGGCTGATGTTCGTGATGGCGCATAATCGGCCGCTGGTGGGGTTTGTGGCGGATTTGATGGGGTGGGTCGAGAGGGGGATGCGGGATTGATTGATTGATTGATCGATCTGGATTGCGAAGAGGGTTTTAGGGGGGGGTTAGGGTTGGTATGTATTGAGTTGGCTGTCGATGACTCGATAGGGCATGTTTGAGTTTAGCGTTCTGTGCGGTTATGTAGTAATCTAATATAGACGCTTGCGGCTGGGTGCTGGGGGCTGGGGGCGGGGAGGCTTCTATAGACGGAATTCCCGATTGTTTTTCTTCCCCGAACTGTTGCGATTTTCTATAGTAGATAGAGCCACCATGGTACCAATCTAGACCATTAATCAAAATGCTTCCACGGCTCCCTTCACCTCCTCATCCACCCACACCCTCTTCCCCCCCCCTCTCAACCATCTATCTCCACTACAGTACCTATCCCTTCTACTATCCCCCTCTCCAAAACCCCCTTTCCCCTTTCCCTTCCCCTTTCCCGTATCTCGGAATTTTTTCCTTATCGGTTTTACTTGATAGCATATATATATATATATATTTTTAAACTGATAAGTGAAACGAGAAGAAGAGAGGGGAGGGGAGGGGAGGGGTGAGGTGGGTATGGTCGGTGTGAACGGAGAAGGAATTGGGTGGGTGGATGGATGTGAGTGAGTGAGTGAGTGAGTGAGCAGGGGGAGTCAGATATGGGATATGGGATTTGGGATATTTTGGGGGGGGTTTCGATGGGCGTGGATTTTGGAGGGGAGGTGCAAAAGGGGACGGAAGAGAAGAGAAGAGAAGAGATGCGGACAGAGTTGATGCGTATTGTACATACCCCCGCCCACTTTGGCGGAGAGGGTTTTCTTGAGGGTGGTTAGAGAGACGACACGATGAGCCGGCGAGGAAAAGAAGATGGGTTTCGTAGCTGCTGAACACAATTCTTTTCGTCAAGTGTCGTTTATATAGGTACAATGTGTTCGGGTAGCTAACTCGGGTTCGAAAAACCGTCAAAAAGAAGAAGAAAAACTTCTATAACGTCGTTCGCTTCTTGGCGTCATATCCCGTCTAATTCGTAAAACCGTTCAAGCCCCAATCTTAAAACCCCCAGGCATCAAATTCTGGAAAACGCGCTGCGGATCGTATTTCTTTGAAATGGCCATCAGCTTCGCGGCATTCGCCGCTCCGTATCCATTATAGTATCCCGGGATTTGAAAGCCCGCCGAATCGCCCATGTAATGAAACGGATCATACAGTCCAGCAGCCTTGAGCGCATCATCAATCTTTCCCGCCGTACTCGCGACCCACCCGTACGCAGCATCGTTATACTGCGCCCCCGTCCACTCCACAACCTGCGCATAGAACACGTACGTGCCCTTGGCCGGATCCAGACCCAGGGCGTTGCCGCCGCGGGCGGCGGAGGCTTTGAGCCAGAGGGCGCCGACGGGCTCCCAGTCGATTTCGATGATGGTGATGTTGGCGGCGGGGATTTGGGCGCGGAGGGAGGGGACTTCGTTGAAGAAGGTGGTGTTGATGAGGCTGATGCCCTTGAGGAGGTCGTCGTAGGTTTTGGCGACCATGGTGCCGGAGGCGAAGACGTCACTGGTGAGCTGGTTAGCGGCGTCTTCTCTGGACTTTTGTAGCAAGGGCAGGGACGTACTTGACGGCGGGGGCGACCAAGGCGCCGGTTTCCTCGGTGAATTGTGTTAGGGTTTTGAAGGCCAGGCTGTTCTTGATTGAAGGAATGTCGGTGAAGGGTTTGAAGCAGTCTGGATAACTTTGTGTTGCGCTGTCGTAGAATATGATCGCGACACCAAGGTTGGGGCTACCGGAAACCACGGCGGGGACGAGGCCGGATAGCGGGTCATTGATACCGCTGGCGGAGTAGTTTGCAATGGCAGCGATGAATTGCGGGATGTATTGCTCGACAACGACATAGATTCCTGCCCATATCTTTGGAGACTTGAATGTCTGAACGTCAAACCTGGTAACGATGCCAAAGTTGCTGCTTCCGCCCTTGAGAGCCCAGTAAAGATCTGAATTGCTCTTGGCATTCGCATTCTGTACCGAGCCATCGGCCAAGACAATCTCATAGTTGATGACGTTGTCACATGAGAAGCCGTACTGGTTGCCGTAAAAGCTGATACCGCCTCCCAGCAAAAGCCCTGGCACTCCAATTGGCGCCAAACGTCCACCGGAGACAACGAGACCTTTCGGTTCAATGAACGAGTAGACATCAACCCACCTAATTCGCGTTAATGACATGGTCAATCTTGTTTCCAAATCGGTCAAATGGTAGAAACACACCGGTAGGCTGGTCCAATGGAAAGTACAGTGTCCCCCTTGGATAGGGTAAGGGTTGTCATGTTCGACATGACCATGAGAACGCCATTGTCGATGTTGTTCGCACCCTGGAAGGTCTTTCATCAGCCGCTCGTCAACCAAAACATCGGTCCTGCTATAGATCCAGCAGATTGGGTCACCTTGATTCCCATATGTCCACCCCCTCTCACGGCGAACTTGACGTTGGCCCGCTTCAACACTGTCACTGCTTGGCCAATCTGTTCGGCAGAGGTGGGGCGGAAGACACATGACGGCGACAGGATCTCGGTATTGGACCAGAACTCGCGAGGAGAGTTTTCGTAGTTGTACACATCCGTGCCTTTGGAGAAGATTGCATTCTCGCCATCAAATTCCCTTGCCAGGGCTAGACAGCCTGCATTGTCCGGACCAGGATCGCGTGTTTGAATCACATCGATCGATTTGCGTGGGGACAATGCAGTTGCGCCGGTAGCGTGTAGCAGGGAAGTGAACGGCGCAAGAATAGGCAAAACGGTGGAGGCAAGCATGTTGGATTATCTACAGGGTCGATTTCGAATGTTGGGTGTTTTCCTGGGGGCCATGTTCGACCGTTGACCCTTATGTACAATCTCCATCTATGCCACCCTACTTATGAGCCGTGTCTGCCTCAGCTATCCGTTAGCATGCTGGATCAACTGTTGTCTTCAGAATGTCTAATCGTTGCCCCGTCGGACGCAGGTTCCAAGCTTGTGGAAGTAGGTGCATCGCAGGCGACGATCACTCCGAGGCCCACGCAGATCGAGGTTCCAGTACAGAGGTAACAAGGCCAGCTTCTTGTGCATCGAGGGCTCGCTACTCATGGGGTGGGCTATCATGTCTGGTCCAGTGTTTTGTGCTGTTCTGTTGTTTTTCCAGTTTCCAGTTTCCAGTGTCCAGTGTCCAGTGTCCAGTGTCCAGCTTGAGGTGTGGTTGAGACACTGTACTCGTACAATGTACCTCCGTCACAAGGTTAATCATCATCCGCCTAGCCCCTCGCGAGTCGAAAGACCGGCCCCTGGGCCTTGATCTAGGGGAAACAACAACAAGGTGGAGTTTGACACATTGCAGAAGTGCGATTACACCTGCTTCGGCCCGGTCATTAGGGGACGAGCCAACGACATCGACAAGGCATTGGAAGCGCAAGTTCAACCAACAGCCACCAATCAAGTACTCCAGTACGTTATTGTACTGTACGGGCTTCTGGGGTTGTATCTTAGGTAGTACCTACTTAGCAATTAGAACATGGGGGGGACTCGCGACGAACCATCCCCGGGCCATGGTACCCGGAGCGCCGGGGAGGAACCAGCAGAAAGATTAAGAAGGGGATGAGGGGGAGCTCCAACCGGAGGGAGCCGAGACAGAAGTTCCGACGTCGAATCTTAAGGTACGCTGGCGACTACTACAGTTATCATCATTACCTCAGCATATTCTACCTCGCTTCTCGCTTTGAAACTCATCGTCGTATGGATAGTACGTAGTACGGAGTAGAATATGCGGATGAGATCTTGATCGATGGTGATTGTGGGAGATGTCTGGCTGGTGGAACCCAATTACTTTCTTTAATACCTAAAGTAAATTCCGTCGAAGCCTCCAGCCTCCAACCTTACCTATTCAATGACCCAGAGCGTAAGGTACCCAAGAGGCTAAGGTACCTGGCTACATCTGGTCTGCATGGGAGTTTGCAGGGCTTACTAGGTGTTGTACTACGCTTACCTTAGCTCTGCTAAAGGCCCGCTATAACAACACCATCGGTTTGTTTCATTCAACTCGATTGCTCAATGTCGGGGGACGAACAGGTCGAAATCATGCCCATTGGACCTCTCGAGCCCACGGCTTTGACGCCCCGGCTCATGGCGTGCAAAGGCTTGATGTATCCTGGGGATACCAAACCCTTAGGTCAAGTACTGGACCTGTCCGTGTCTAAACGAGAGTCAACTCCGCGCTCGCAGCTACCATTCTCTGGGCAAGCGGATTCAGCAATACGTCCGCTTCAAGTGCTCTCAACTTGGTTCAAATAACAGTACAGTTGTTTCTTCATGGCATCGACAGCCATCCTGCCCGCTGGCAAGCCACCCGCGGGGGTGACCTCGAACTTTGTGGACCCGCAATATGACGGCGGCAGATTCATAGCCGTCAGCGCTGTATTTCTTGGCCTGGCTGTCGCCATTGTCGTCTTGCGAGCCTACACCAGAGCTGTTATTCAACGATGCTTTGCTGCGGATGATTGTAAGTAGAGGGGGGGAGGTGTTTTTGAATTGATGAAGAGAGCTGATGTGTGGTACAGACATTATGGTCTTCGCATTGGTTCGTCAAGCCTCACGATGAGCCTATTGATCCTGCGGCTTGCCAAATCTGACTTCAATTTCCAGATTCTATCCGTCATCTTAAGCGCTTTCACTTTAAACCGTAAGTATCCCACAGCTGGTATTGTGCGGAAACAACTAAAAGTGCGAGGCAGTGCTTAATTACGGACTCGCCAAGCACATGTGGGATGTTCCTCTTACGTCCTTTTCACCAGGTTTCCTCAAAGTACGTATCGTTCAAACGATCATGCCAAACCACTACGGCTTACGACTGCTGACTTGTATCCCAAGTTCAATCTCCTTGCGGCGAGTGTGTATTGTGCTGCTACAGCTGCCTCAAAGGCTTCAATTCTGCTCTTCTACTTGCGAATCTTTCCCGGCAGAGTCTTTGTGTTTGCTGTGTGGACCGCGGCATTCTTCGTGGTCAGTTATAATGTCGCCTCTATTTTCGCAAACATCTTCAGTTGCAACCCTGTTGCAATGTCCTGGGATGTAACCATTCTTACTGGAACCTGCATCAACCGGCCATTATTGTACTTTGCCAACGCTGGCCTTGGGATATTTGCTGATTTCATTACCTTGTTATTGCCATTGTGAGTGAGATACAACAGCATATTGGGCTCTACTGATCAAGCTCGTTTAGTCCAATTCTGCGGAAGCTGCAGCTTCCTCTCAAACAAAAGATAGGGGTTATAGCCGTCTTGATGACAGGTGCTTTCGTCTGCATTATCAGCATTGTCCGCCTCGCCTCCCTTTATCAGCTTTTACGAAGTACCGATCTCACCTGTACGTTGCCGAATCACACTCTATCAGTGCAAGCATTAATCTTCAGCAGATGATACCGCGAACGCATTACTCTGGTGCATTATCGAGTTAAACATGAGCATATTCGGCGGCTCCGTCCCCGTCATCCGCCCCTTTGTCCGCCAATATTTCCCCTCCCTTCTCGGTCCCGCATCCGACAGATACGAAAGCGGCGGGCGCAAATATCACAGATCAGGCTCTCAAGGCGGAAGACGTCAAGAGCTGAGGAACTTCGACGCGCGGCAACTTGTCCCAGGCCCCGAAGGCAACCGCACCAAGTCGAATTCGTACGTGACTTCAGTTAAGGGAGGGACCAAACGGCCTTCGATGTTCAATGCTGGAGACGGTGGGAGCGAGGAATTTATCATGTACAATGGGGGAGAGCTCCCCGACTCCAAGATTGTACGGACCATGGAGTATCGGATCGAGGAGGGCAGCGAGCACAAAGCCAATAGCATTCGTGAGTGCATCCAGGGGGGCTGAGGATCCGTCCGGCTGTCGAAGCACCTCAAGACCGCGTTTTTGCACCGGTTTCACATTACGGAGTAATCAAATCGACCACAGAATGGCACGAAACGTTGAGTCCTGAAACGATCATCTTCATTCATCCTTACGTCCACTTTTCCGGGTGCTTATTTGTCTACTTTTGGATACGCTACTGTTCTATACCCACCACAGCCTTTGAGGGCAGTCATGCAGGAGTTTTTACGTCCCGGGCGCTCGATCATCGATTAGGATAGATCATTGTTACCAAATGACTCTTTTTTTTACCAACCCTCAGAACTCTCATAAGCAATCCAGTGTCAAAATCACCGGATTTCGGATTTCGTCACGATAGATCAGGCAAGGAAGAAGCCGTTGCACTTGGAACTTCTCACCGCTATCTCTCCATCCTTCAATTGTTCCTCAATTAATCTTCTCTACCACCCACCAGTATCAAGATGGTCAAGCTTTGCTCCGCACCAAGCAATCACTTATCACGCCTATCCTGGCGCCAAAACCGCCTCTTCTCGTAACCCCATTAATAACGCCTTCAAATTCCCCGGAAAACGCCCCTAGAACTTCTAGCAACAAGTCCGCTTTTCAGCCTCATAAGCCTCACAGCGCTAATGTAGGTATATACACCCTTGTACACGTCTAATGCAGGGCTAATGCGAGAGCGACAGTTTGGCCATGTGGGGTTTTTGCGTAAGGGTTTCTTGTGTGTCAGCGAGTGACATGTATCTATTGATCATTGACAGGACGCGGTGAACAGTGGAAACTTCCGTTCACAAGGGAGTATCGGGATAGACCGTTTTCGTCAAGTCTGAACTACACCGTACCTTGCCTCGGATACGGTACTATCAAGATGGGAAGCCTGCAGGTTAGACTGCACTCCATTGGAAGGCAAGTTTTGTGACCGAGAAGGAAGCCAAGAAACGCCCCTCTGAGCTGATATCAGGCCTGGGTCAGGGTGGAGAAATGACGTCTGCTCGATTCGAATTTGCAATAGCTATTTCCCCCATTTGGCAGACTACATTGTGCTGCTTCTTCGTGAGGTCACTAAAGCCCGATACCACTGCTGTCCAAGTGGTCTAGACTTATTGTCAATTAATACTCTATTGCTCAACCCCCGTCCATCGCCCATCCACGCCGTTCGCGCTCTCCGCTCCTGCCAGCGTTGCGCAATCGCACAACGAAGATGTCCGTCCGACATGGCTCTTCACTAGAAGCAGTCCATCATGAACTTATACCCCGAACAGCCACACCCATACATACCAGGAACGCTTCCCTTCTTGATAAAACATCCCCCAGTGCGTGTCAAAGCTTTGAACCCATCTCTCACCGCCTCCAGCAATTGTGACGATCGCTCGTGATAGATCGCCATCTCGTAGAGTAACCATCGCTATTACTTCCTTATTCACTAGTCCCAATCCCATTTTCCCCAACAAGTTGTGCCCCCTTACCACAACAAGCAAACACTCCTCACTTCATTCCCCCCCTTCCTTCTACTTCTAATAGAATTCTATTTTCCCCCAAGTGTTTCCTCAACTCAACGTTTTCTTCTTATTTTTTTTCTTTCTACAAAAGGTGCCGATATATTTCTCCCAAAACATGGCAACATAAGGCGTGAGTGAGTACCTTGGAAAGAAGGTAGAAAGAATCCAAGATCCAATCTTGGGTAAACCGGGTTTTATGTCCATTCCATTCCATTCCATCCATTCCAGCAAAGGAGATAGACGAAGCATTTCCATCTCAAGCACAAAACCTACAGTAGCGGCACAGCGGCCAAGAGAGGTCGGCGGCATTCCGGACCCCAATTTTTTTTCAAAGGACTATGTATGGAGTTTGCCAGTTGTGTCGCAAGGAACAAAACCAGGAGCGATGGGTTTTCGAGCTTTTGCTGCAATGAGCAATCGACTGCTCGTAGCTTGAGGAAGCGTGATGATGTAGATTAGCGCTTGCGGAACGGGGTATGATGTACGCTTTCTTTCTTCTCCATTCTGAAAAATAGGTCTGGTTGAGGAAGGCTGGGTTGGGGGTTTTTCTTTATGTTACTTCTCTCTCTCTCCCTCTCTGGGATAGATATCTGGCAATCTAAAGTTTCTGCAGAGACGCGGGGTGGGCATCTTGATTGCTTACATATATAGATAGCATCGCCGGCGATTATTCAGCATGTCCGGCTCTGTTGTTGGGCTCGTGCATCGGGGGTGTTTTTTTTCTTCTTTCGAGCGGTGTTTCGATGGTGATGGTGGGGAGGATGGGTTTTGTTGGGGGTAATGGTGGGTGGGAGATGGGTGTTGAAGTGGGCGTTGGGGGGGGGGGGGGGGGGTTGGAGGATTTATGGGGTTTTTTTACTGGTTTGTGAGGATGGGTTTGGTCGAAGTGGTTGATGGTGGCTGGTTAAGGAGGGGGGGGATGGCATGGGGAGAGTAGGGAGGATGTCTGTTAGGATTGCTGTCTGTGCTTGCGCATGAAGACTAGGAAAAGATCTTTGCTATGCTCTACCGCTTGCCCTTCCAACATGAAGCCCACAGAAGATTTCGATTAAACCCTTTTAGCAGGGCATTCCTCTTTCAGGAAACTTCCGGCCCCCCTTCGCCCGCGGCGGATCTTCACCAATTCTCTCTTCTTTAAACTCCCCAAAGAAAGCCGCGATATTTCTCCATAGTCATAAACCCCAGGGCTTCCCCCTTTGGTCCTTTCTACCAACCCAGCACCGAGCGAATCCTCAAAAGAATCGGCTATAGCTCGAACTGGCAAATAGTGCCTCAACGCCTCAACCTGGTACGGGGTTAGAGCTTTGCCGTCCTCGCGCACGACGATGACACTGCCGACGTTATCCTTCCGTCTCAGAGGCGCCCATCCCCAGGACGAACCCTGAGGGTCTGCGTTCAGATGCAGGAACGTTGCTGCGACGTTCTCATACGGACAAAAGCCAGCGGTCTGATCATCCTTCCATATTCGATCGGGAGGGTACTTGCGTGTGAGCAAAAGGACACCAATCAAGGTCGAGATGGGTGGTTGCTTTGAACCACACGAACACCTGATGATCTGGACAGCGACCAAAAACCTCCGCTCCAAAAACCTCTTAGTCGCCTTTCCAGCTGACCCCGACGCGGCCATTGACTATAAATCCAGTACCAATCGGCCGTCCCTGCAGATCTCACACAACCTCGTCGCCGTAACCCACGAAACAATCTACCCCCGTGGCGAAAGTCCGCGAGCGTGACATCCCTCGAGGAGAACGACGCCGAGCCCCCCTGACTTGCGCAACACCACTACCAGCCCCCTCTCGAACCCATGGACGAGGGCCGCCCCTGATGATTTCCACGACGACGCTTCTTGTTCGCCAGTGAGCCGCCGGTCACAAACGCGTCTCGGCTGTGTATATATGATCCAGGCACTGAAGCCCCGGTATCTTGCCCCCAGGATCGCGGGCGCCCACTACGAAAACGGGGCTCGTCAAGGACCTAGCAGGTGAGCGGTCTTTGCGCTATCATAGACCACGCCTTTTTTCTACTTTCACCCTCGGTCAATAGTAGCTGTGGGGCTTTTGCATCGACGGGAAAGGAAGAATGCCAGGTTTTTATATGTAGGGTCGGGGCCGCGAAGGGGTTCGTAGAGGAGCTTGTGGGTGGGCCCCGTCTGGTTGCTGGCACTCGGGGGAGCAGTAGCAGTAGCTGCTAGATGTGCAGGTGGAGCGGGGAGGATGAGCTTGGGGGCGCCCACGGATGGCCGCGGCGAGGTTGGCGCTGGAATGGTTAGCTGCTTGCTTGCTTGATAGATTTCCCAGAGGTTTTTGATGATTTTATAATAAAATGTGTGTTGGAATTCATTCTGGTTGTGATGTGTGTTTCACCGCTATGCCAAGTAGAATGAGGAGGTGCTCATATGACCCTGGGGAAGTAGCATGATTCCGAAAACAAAACACAGGAGATAGGATTGGAATTCATGGTACGTTGACTACGTACGTGACGGCCTCTGCAAAGCTTTAGGCCTTCAAAGAATGTGAGAGAGATTTTGAGGACAACCGTTTTGGAGAAGGGGAGAGAGCAGGGGACATAATTTAGTCGATTGAATATGGACGCAAACGAGTAGAGGTAGGTTTATTGGGGTTGTGGACGGTGTCGAGATTAGAAAAGTGTATGGGGAGGGTGAGGAGAATGGGATGAGTGGGATGGAAGACTGGTATTGAGTCGAATGCTATTGCCTCGATTCTTTCTCACATGTTAGGTGATCGAGTCTTGAGACACGTACCACACACTAATGAGCAACCTCACTCTTTATAATCCTCTAGGGCCTGTTTGCCTTTTCCCCTACCCTAAGCACGAAACAACCTCAAGCCTTCCTCTTCAACCCCATCACCCTCCTCGCCCTCATCTTCTTCATCCAAAGCCACCTTGGCACCTAACAAACTTGCAAAAAACTCCCCCACCTGCCTCTCCCCCCAGCTCCCCCTATCCTCTGGCGCCATAAAATTCTGCAGTTTCTCATGCACTGTATACCGCATTTTCCTACCTTTGGACGCTTTGGTGTCGACTTGTTTCCGTATCTTTGGCACTTTGAGCGGTAACAGGGTGGTGCCATTGGAGATAGACGACGGGTTGGTACTGGTGTTGGTGTTATTGTGATTGGTGGATGACATGCGCTGATCGACAAGCTCGCGGAGGAGGAGAGTGTAGAAATCGGCGTCATCATAGATATTCCGGTCCTCGAGTACTTTCTTCGCAGCCTGCAACGGCGCACAAGACCTTGGTACGCGCGTGCGGGCTATCAGGCGAGCGTTGTTTGGGGCGGAGAGTTGTTGGTCTAGGACACTGGTGAGCGGTTGGTGCGTGGAAGCTGCGGAGAGGGCATTGCGCGGTTGAAGGGTGGAGGAGACATGGACGCGCGAGGACCATTTGGAGAGAATGGTGCGGCGGTGGGCAAGGAACGTAGATTCATGTTGTTGCATACGGTTGGACAGGGTCGAGGTGGGAGTGGAGACGGTGGCGGAGAACGAGCGTTTCTTGGAGGTGGGACGCTTTTCTGTGGCGGTGGTTTGCAAGGATTGGCGGAGATCGTCGAGGGTGTTCCATAGGTTTAGAGCTGCTTGTTCGGCGGCTTGGATCGCATCTGTGTCTGATTCGCTCTTTCCCGCAGACGGTGCTTCAGCAAAGAGCGAATTCGTTGCTACAAGAGCTTTTTGGAGCCGTATACGGGTATTTAAAAGACTATCGAAGGTGGAGCGTTGATATTTGATGGCTTGGCCTTTGGTGATATCTGCTTTTGCGGCTTTAGAAATCGTTGATAAGACTGTCTTTTGCTCTTCAGCCATCATTTTGCGGAGCTCGGCGCGGTCGTCTGTCTGGGATCTTTTGCCCCGACCTTCCATACTGCTGCCGTCGGTGTCGCCTTCGGACATACCGTCTTCATCCTCCATTTCAATGTCATCCGAATCTTCATCATCCCTGCCATCCGATTCGTGACCCCCGCCATTGATACCATTCGACAATGCTTCCATATCCTCATCCGCTCCAGAGCTTGAGTCATCTGCCTCTTCCTCCACCGCTCGCAAAGGCGTCTGGTCGCGTTTCCTCTCTTGTTTTTTGCTTCTCCTGTTTGCAGACTTTTTGGTGTTTCCATTAACCCCATCCTGGAAGGCCTCCTCCTTGGCAACGTTTACCTCCTCCACTTGAAGATCCTCGTCTGGATCAGTATCATCGATGTCCCCAGCTGATTCTTCGTGGTTGCTGGTGCCGTTACCGAAAGGATCATCATCACTTCCTTCTGCAAGCAGATCTTCTCGGCTTATAGTTGAGCCTGTATATTGTGGTCCCAGCGAGATTCCTTTGGGTTTGCGGAGCGTGCTCTTTCTATCAAAAGGTCAAATTTGTCCTAATCACCTAGACCTCTTGAAGCCGTACCCAACGTCTATGTAGTGTTCGCGAGCCGTTGCCACTCCTTCTTCACTACCCACGGAATCAGAATCGTCGCCATTGCCAAAGTGTTCCCCATGTTCTTCGGGATCAATATCTGGAAGATTGTGAGTACTATTTGCTGGGGTGCTGCATGACAGTACCTTTTGGCGCAGGGTTGTCAAAATCTGCAATCTGTTCTGCCCATGATCTGGGCGTCTTCTCTTTGGCCATTACGAATATTGGTTGGTTTTCCAATTGGCCATGATCAAGCTTCATGAAATTCTAGAGATTTGCGGAAACATTCCGCTCCGACTTAACCGAGGACACAATATCTCTTGTAGGGCAAACTCCACGATACTGTAGCGTACGTTAAGGTAGGTTTACCATTGAATGACTTAGTGGTTTTCGAAACTTCCATACGTCAAAGCATGTCCCGAGACACTCTATGTGGCATTGCTCATATGTTTCTTCATGGTGGGTCTGTTGATACCCTGGATATCTGATGAAACTATGCTACTCGCCTTAACATGGGTTGGTCTTATCAACCTCTGATATCCGCAGATACTCCTTATGACCTGACGCTATGACCAAACTTGTTACTTGACGTCTCATTAGACAACTCTCTCTCTTCCGACATATTGATCCTTCCTTCCTAATTTTCCTTACTATCCTCACCCTCCCACCCCTCCTCCACCAACAGTGACAATGGCGGGCCCGGCATGCTGTCATCCATCAAACTCTCCGGTAGTAACTGGCTGTCAGTAAGCCTCTCTCCGTTCCATCCGCCGACATAGCCCATGTACGCCTCCGCATCTTTACGTGTGCGAAAGGGCGAGGAGGACAATATAGGAGGTAAAGGCGGCGGGGAGGAGAGGGTTGGTAAAGAGTGTGAAGGGCGCCTGGCAGAGGAAGAACGTAATTGGGTTAAAGGTTGGGAAATATCGATAGTTGTTGCTTGGGAAGGGGGTAGGCGAATTGGCGAGCTCATTGGGATCGTTTGAGAGCGGGAAAAGGGCGTAGCAATCAACGCAGGAAGTCTGTTCAAGGCAGGACTAGATGAGTCCTCATTTTTGGGCTGATAATAGTCTCTAGGATCTTCGGATCCTGAGTAAGGGCGCCAGGTAGCCTCCCACTGGGAGTCTGTTTCCACAAGAGGTGAAGGTTGGGTAATGCGGATGAATTCGGCGGTCAGCTGTGCAGACGCTTCTTCTGATTCAGAGCGTATACATTGATGGTCATGTGGCCCGGATTCGTCTAAAGCTCGTGGTTGGTGAACGAAGTCTTCTTTAGGCACTTCTGCTGCGTCATCCGAATATGTAGCCAGCGGTACCGCAGCGTCTTCTGAGCTATTTTGGTCGTCATGACTTTCTTGATCACCAAACTGGTTGACAGGGTGCTCAATGGGTTCAGCAAAATCATCCAGGGTCATAGTCGCTTCTGCTGGCTTTGGTATGAAGCCTACATCCAAGCCGCTAGCTGCCAGACTTTCATCGGAGTCTCCGCCGTCAGAGTCGAAAACCTCGGACCTGGCAATCTCAGCTTGCTTTCTGCTGCTGTGAACGATCCGGTCCACAGAATCAGGTAGGACGGAACTTGAGACATGATCCCCAACGATAAAGCCGCCTTTTGAGGTGACTGCTGAAGTTACAATACGTCCGGAATATATAGTTCTAAGTTCATTCTTGAACTCGGCTTGCGTAGATATAGATTCTTCCGTGCTACTTGTACTATCCATTGTATCAGCAACCACCAGCTTGGGGATTTGTCGAACGTTCTTCTTCGGAGAATGAAAACCTTTCGGAATGTTTGTAGACTTTTCCTTGAGAGGCGACTTGGACTTCTCACGGCATGATCTCCGACTTTGACTCGAAAGGGGCGTGTCCGCAGGAGATTGCGAAGAAGGTATCTCCTTGCGTCTTAATGACTTCGGGGTCTTTGGTGGTGGCATCAATGCCGCTGCTATGTCTGCTTGGTTGTCCTCGAACTTCTCGACTACCGACGACTGGGCACTCTTCACCACGTCCTCTTCGCCCTTAATCTTGCTCTGCACAGCTTGCCTCACAGCACTCCTCGTCTGCACGGTACGAGTAGGCGTAGTCTGTCCCCGCTTGTGCCTCCGGAACGACGCACCGGGGACATGAATGTTGTCCATCTCTTTCAATCCATGTAGCTCTTCCTGTACCTGTAAACCGCGTGATACATAACCACTTTGGGTCAAGGTATCCTCTCGTTGAAGTGGCATAGTCTTCCGTCGCTTCTTTTTCGGAGGCAGTTCTTCTTGAGCGTCGCTAACGGCTTCTTCATATGCGAGATCATCTCCTTCGTGTGGGTGGTAGATCGCACGAAAAGGGTCCATCTGTGTTATCGTCTGCTGTCTCTTTCTTGTCGTGGACGACGTCGAAGGCCCAGACCTGACGCTTCGGGTTTTGGGTGTGACGTACTGCTGGTTAGGTGCCGGTGTCAAATTTTCGTACATCCGACCAGATGAGCGACGCCTACTTGGTCGCGAGGACATGATATACTGTGAGAGCAAAAACTCATTCTAAGTTGAGGGTGAGGCGTATGAAAGTTGGAATCCACGCTAACGTAGTTTACGTGTTGACGCGATCAATGATCTAGAGTACGCGACGTCATGTGCTCGGCAATCTGGATATAATGTAGTTGATCTAACTTTATGAGTTGAACATGTCCTCTCTCTGGTGCTCTTGTCCATTCGTTGATTTCTGAATCTTCCAAGTGTCATGCTTACTGGAATGAGAAGCAATGACTTGCTTCTTGAAGGCTTATGTGGATCAGAGCTCAGAATTCGCGAATGAGCTGATGACTCTGCAGTGTTCAATTGTGCTTTCGCAAGTTGTTTCTGCTTAATCTGATGTATCTTATTCTCTGAGCCTAAAAGTTCATCATGGCAAGAGCAGAAGCTAGTAAGAAGGGGCGTGTGACAAGAGCTCCCAGAAACCCTGTCAACGAAACTGTGATGCCTGATGTTTACCGAGAGATGCTGGCAGATGCTGTTTCATCTTCGCCTTCTAAATTCAATGAGGAAGGCCAGCCTGTCAAAAGACGCAGAGTTGGAGGTCGCGTGGTTAAACAAAGCTACGATGAGATGGCACATTATCTATCCGATCAAGCATCAACCGATGCAAATCATACGGATATTGAGCGGTCGCGGCTTGAATCTCAGGCCGCGAAGAAACAGACAGCTTACACAGAATCAGATGGCTCTGCAGATAGTGACATTGATTGGGAGGAGGTTGATCTTAAGGACACCCCTGAAAACTATCTTTCTGAGCAAGATATTGTTGAAGACCAGGAGCTTAATCTGGTACTTGGTGCAGATCATGATACTCGAAGACGGTCCGCGGCGAGGCGTAAGCCTGCTAGTGCTGCTGATAAAAAGCTTCGACTTGAAATACACAAGATGCATCTGCTAAGCTTGCTTGTGCATGTCCATCGACGCAATCACTGGTGCAATGACGAAGATTCTCATGTATGCCATACCCAACAATATATACATCGGCACGCTAAGACCTTAATAGAAGACACTGAGAAACTTTTTGGACAAGCGTACGATATCGTACTTGAACCCCGACAGTCAGAAATCCCAATTCCAGAGATCACGATCTTTTGTAGATGGCCTCACGCAGGCTCTTGGTGTTTTCAACGAGAAATATAAGATTAGTGCAAGAGGTATGAGCAGATCATACTGGGCTGACAGTCCGGAGGATTTAGCCAATGTATGAAGCGGTATATTCTCTAGTTCAGTATATTATAGTTTGGTTTGAAAGCTGACATTGAAACTGGCCTTAGACTTGTCTACCCGAAGATCTGGATCTTCCTATACAGAAATCAGATTTTCGTGAGACTGCAAGCAGTCTTAATGCATCTCGAGATGTTGGGGCTCAGCTCTTTTGTGCTCTTCTGCGCTCCGCTGGTGTCGACGCTCGATTGGTGTGCTCGCTGCAACCTTTGCCTTTTGTTGCCGTTGCTAAAGGCACAACGACGCAGAAATCAGTGCCAATGATGACCATCACGGATCCAGAAAGCTGGACTGCCACTAGTGGGGACGAGAGTGGAATCGATTATAAGAGCGATGCGCCAGTTTCGGCATCGAGAGCAGTCGGTTCTATTGGTGGTCGAAATCGATTTGCGTCTCCAAACCATGGTCATCCTCGTCCGGTCAGTAACAGCAACAGCAACAGCAACAGCAATAGTACACCTACACTTAAACTTCCAAAACCGAGTCAGCACTCCCCTCTTCCCTGCATATGTGAGCAATCTTCTAAACGGAACAGGGCCCAAAACAAAACGGATCAGAGAGTCACCGTATCCTCTTTATTGGGTCGAAGCCTTTGACGAGGCAAATCAAAAGTGGATACCTGTAGACCCACTAGTCACTAAGTCGGTTGCGAAACCTTCGAAATTTGAGCCTCCAGCCAGTGATCCAAAGAACCAACTTAGCTACGTCGTTGCATTCGAAGATGACGGAACTGCTCGCGATGTCACTCGGCGGTATGCAAAAGCCTACAATGCCAAAACCCGCAAAGAGAGAGTGGATGTTACGAAGGATGGCGAGAAGTGGTGGCGAAGAGTGATGAGGATGTACAGAAGGGATCATGATCTTGACCGTGACCAATTAGAAGACGCCCAGCTTGTACAGAAGGAAGCCCAGGAGGGAATGCCCAAGAACGTGCAGGACTTCAGGGACCATCCATATTACGCGCTAGAAAGACACCTAAGAAGGAGCGAGGTGATCCATCCGAAGCGAGAAACTGGTAAAGTTGCAGCTGGTAGATCTGGTGGAGACAAGATACTAGAGCCAATCTACCGCCGCCGTGATGTGCAAGAGGTGAAAAGTGCGGACAAGTGGTATCGGATGGGGCGGGAAATCAAGACCGGAGAACAGCCGCTCAAACGTGTTACCGCTCGTCGGAAACGTGGATCGGCATTTGACGAAGAGCAAATTTCTGAAGACGAGGAGAACGCAGGGACGAGTCTCTATGCTGCATTTCAGACGACCGTATACATAGCTCCACCAGTCATCAACGGCCGCATTCCCAAGAATATCTACGGAAACCTCGACATTTACGTTCCAAGCATGGTTCCCGCAGGCGGAGCCCATATAACCCACCCAGAAACCGCACGAGCAGCCAAGATCCTTGGCATTGATTTTGCTGATGGGGTCACTGGCTTCGCATTCAAAGGCAGACATGGTACTGCGATTACTCAGGGCGCTGTAGTTGCTACGGAATACCGCGAGGCAGTAGAAGAAGTTATCGAAGCTTTTGAAGACGAGCGTGCTAAAGAGGAAGAGGCCAGGAGAAGTGCTGAAGCATTGAGGATGTGGCGGCGATTGTTGACTGGGCTGAGAATTAGGGAGAGGATTGAGGGGTATGAGGTTGAAGGAGAGCGTGATGCTTTGAGAGAGAGGATGGAGGAGGCTGACATGGAGGGAGTCCAAGACGAAGAAGCAGGTGGATTTTTATCTGACCGAGATGCAAAAGGCTTTGCGGAGCCGACTGCTGGACGAACGTTTGCCCATGATTTTGCTGGTCCGGAAGAAGACGAAGGGGGTGGATTCATGGACGACAACGAAGAATACCGTGGTGGCTTCATGGAAGATGACGAAGCCGAAAGCCGAGATGATAATACTAAAGAAAAGCACCAAATTGCTGCAGACCCCTTTACAAACACCATCGAAGACGACGATCGTGGTGGCTTCTACGCATACGATATTGATGAGGATGCGGAAGAGGCAATGCGCGAGACTAAGCCAGCGGATCTATATGATCCTTATGATTCCAAAGACATCTCAGGACAAGGAGGTTTCCTGCGAGAGGAAGTCGAAGAAAGCAAAGACAACGTTGCCAGTTTCCCAGTACAAAACTCGCCCTTCGAGGAAGGCGGAGGTTTCCTAATCGAAGACGAGGAAGACGCGACTCGGATCCAACCACAGGACGAGAACGAGTCACAACCAACCATTCCACCTCTTATCTTCCGAAACCCAGAAATCACACCCCCCACTCTCAACGATCCCGGTCTCGCGGACACGGATCTAGCCGAAGCAACCATGCTACAAGAACTTCACGAATCCTCCCAAATAAACACCACTATCCCCAACTCCAAACCCCACAACCTCAATCCACATGCCGCACGCCAAGCGGAATCCTTCCCTGCCGCCCACAACGAAGCCATTCCCCACGACACTAGCCATACCCAATCTCCACCACCACCACCACCGCAGGAAGACGATATAGAACTCGAAGCAAAAAGTCCGGCTTCAGACCCAGGATCTTTGCTCTCACATGACCCGGAAGATGAGGATGCGGATCCGGAGTGGCTTGTTTGATGTTGGAGGTTTCGGTGGGGTGATTAAGGTGGAAGGGAGCGGTTGGTGAGATTAGGTTGGAAGGTCTGAGAGGTACGGCGCAGTCGAGGGTTTGCGAATGGGGGAAGATGGGATGGGAATGGGGGGGAAGCGATGTTACTACGAGGTATTAGTGAAATGTTGTTTTTGGGCAGGGAAAAAATAAATGAAATCGATCTTTCTGTTGGAAGAAATATCCTGTTTTTGTTCAAGTTTGTCAATCCGATCGATCAATCCATTTAACCCGACCATTTCTCACCCTCCATACCTGCCTGCCCCCACTGTGTTGTTGCTGTTGCTGTTGCTGTAGCTCAGGTCGAAAGGAGGCATAGTTTTTGGAGTTGGCCTGGGCAAAAAACGAAGGGAAAGTCTTCAATGGTGATATGTACATCGGCGTAGCTTATGGGGGAGGGGGGGGAAGGGTTTTGTGTCATTAGACAAGATACGTCTAATGTAGGTTCGACGCCATGTTTTACTGCAGAAAGGGTGCTCTCTCTTTCCCTCACGAGCGGCGAATACAAAACATCCTCGCTGGGTACCTAATACAAAATCTCCTCCCAAAACGCCGTCGCTATGCACGAATCCCCCCAAATCTTCTAACCCCCCCCCCGCCCATTCCCACCTGCCCCCCGTCTGCCTAATCAGACTCATAATCCACCAATGCCACAGCATGACTTTCCTTTCCGCTGTCCTGCTCAACGGCAACGACGCCGGTATCCCGTTTCCTCTTCGCCGCCACCGTCGCCGCGAACGGCTTTTCGCCACTCAGAAAGGGATCCATCGCCGCCATGGTGTTTCGCTTGAGTTCCTGCCTGAGCTTCTCCCGCCGGAGCTCCGCATCGGATAGTCCTTTCGCGGCGTTCTCCTTTCCAACAGGCGGGTTGGAGCCCGCAAACAGCGGCCTTGCCGTCGCCTTGGCGATGGCTGTCTCTCCGTCGATAGCACCAAAGTCTACGAAACCCGCCCTGCGCCTGTCGTCTTCAGTTTCCGCCAAGAGATCCATACCCAAGCTCATGCGATCCTTCAGCGCCTCCGTCGAGCCCTCGTTCTTCTGCCTGACCCGGCGGTCCGCGCGGAAAGCTCTCCGGAGCCGCCGGCTCGCCGCATACGGATCTTCCCAGTCTTTCTCTTTAGCGCGCTGGAGCTCCTCGATGCGGGATCTGTCCGTCAGGGTCTGTCGCTTGTCTTCGACTCGGCCCTCTAGCGCGGCAAAAGCATCGTTCTGCAACCGCTCGCGCTCCTCATCCGTCCGGATTCTGATCTCGCCGTCCTGATGCTTGTCCTCCCCTGTATCCCGCTTCTTGGCGCCTTCGGTGACGACGTATGCGGTATTCTTTGGATCTGTGCGGATCTCTATCCATCCCCCGCATGAGACGTGTTTCATGCGAAAGCTGAAGATCGGGGTCGTGTGGTAGTTCCCGACCTTCTTCTTCTCGGCGTTGAAGCGAACGCCCTGGCCGATGATGGTTGGTTTTGGGCAGGTGGAGCACCAGATGGCGAAGGGCATCTCGAAGCGGACGGTGAGGATGCCCTGGCCTGACTTGCGGGCGCGGTTTCCGAGGGCATGTCTGCTCTATCGTGAGAACGGGCCATGGATGGTAGGAGGGGCAATCGTACTTGCCGGCGAGCTTGTTGGCGGATGTGGTGCCCTCGTACTCGGGCGGGACATAACGTCCCATATCTAGCCATGTTAGTCATTGGAGAGGTGGCAAGGAGAGGGTACAAACTAAAGCCCTGCATCTTGTCGAAGATTCTCTAACCAAGTCTATATTCTGGCAGAGGAGTCGCATGAATTTTGAGATGTTGGCGTTTTATTGTAGTTACCTTATCGCCGTTGCTCGCCTTTTAGGGCTGACTATGGCTAGTCCGACCCCTGATCCCTGCACGTCACTTTTGACGTCATACCCAGCGTTCTCATACCTTGATCTTTGAAACACCAAATAAACAAGCTTGCGAACGCCCAGTTTCTGTCACCCCATTAAAGCTCCATCTTCCAACAAGCACCTCTCCTTCGCACAAAGCAACCCATCAGCATCACCAGAACCCACACACCTTCAAGCCCCAAGCCAACATGTCCAGCATAATCGACTCCCTCAGCTCCCTCATCTCCTCCATCCTCGACATCTTCAAGTCCATCTTCATGACCATCTACCATAGTCTCGCCTCCGTGCTCTCCATCTTCACCGACTCCATATCCAGCATTGCCAACTTGGGCGGTGACTTTGCCGGTTTTCTTATGAGTAAGCTTTTCCTTGCCTTTCTCGATAGTCCCGGTTTTGGGGTTTGTGTTGTGGAACATGAACGAGGTGCTGAGAGCTATTTCTAGGAAACGTTGTGGTCATTGGGTTGCTGGTAGCGGCATTTGTGGGGTATTCTGCGTATCAACAGAAGCAGGGAAGGACTGCGAGTGGGAAGAAGAGGATGTAAAGAACAAACATGGAAGCAGGGGGTGTAGCGAGATGGGCAGTGATGGACGATGTGGATTAGTAAGATATGGGAGATGTTTTACACTTGAGATGACTTGCAAGTTGCGGGATACCTTAATATCTGATGCTCAGGGATGGTATTAATCAAGAAAGGTGCTTGGTGGATGTTTCTTTTCCATGGAGCAGCTATGCGTGATATTGGAGCTATTACCGTCAATTAGCAGATTGAAAGTCACGATTTACAAGTGGGATAATATTTTGAAAAGTCCGAAAAACTTCATTATGAGAGGATCACCATTCATGCAGATGACAGGAAAATCATATACGACGGTAGGAATCTATCTACAGTAGCGCAATGCTCGCCCAATTGATTCGTTAATCGTGAAGTCGTCGAAAGGCCAGGTGCCTTTCCACTGGGGTTATCTACCCCAAACATTGGTTGGGTCGTCTTCCGAACTGAAAGACACCTCATCATTCAATGGTGCGGCCCATAGAGGATCCATATCGTCTTTCGGTGTAGGAATGGATAGTTCACCCATAGCCTCGATTGGAGGCCCTGTATGACCAAGATTGCCGGGGTGGGCAAGCTTTTGCGCGTCTTTCACGGTGATGCCGTGTTTGACAAATTGCTCGGGATCCATTAGAGTGCTGGCATTTGGTCCTTCGACGTCAGTAGGTGAAGCGGTCGTGCCCTGAAGGAAGGTATCCATGTCAAGGCTGTTGAGACTACTAGACGAGAGCATAGATGCTTGTGGCAATTCGAGAAACGAGGATGCTGAGCTAAGCCGATAGGTGTTAGGGTCTGTGACCTGGGATGAGCTGGATGTATTTTGGTCCCGTCGCATCATGGAAGATGATTGTCCATTGTAGGGTGTGTACTCCTCGATCTCCGAAACCTCATCAGACGATGCTGTGGTCAAACCTGGTTGACCGACGTTACTGTGATCAAAGCTAGCGTATGACGGAGGTTGGCTGTACGAAGTGGATAAGTTGCCACCCTCCAAGGGAAGGTCAAGAGCTGACCAGTCTACTACAGGCATGTTGAAGCCCGCTGAAAGAGCTGGTTGGTCTTCTTGAGCCGTAAAGTATGTTTCGAACCCCCTGGGCGATTGGTAACTGCTATAGTCCTCACTCGGTGGACTTGGGATGGGATCAATGAAAGAACAAGAACGCTCCAATGCCAATGAAGGTAAATGGCCATTGAAACCGTCGAAGGTCGAAGCAGCTCTTTGTTCTGGCGATCCATGCTCGGATCTGACTAATCGTACTTCTTGCTGGGCACTGGAGATGGATTCTTGAAGCTGAGACGGGGGTTGTTCCAAGGTATTGGTGAGAGGTAGATGATCTACTGACCGTCTTGCAACGTCGGAGTTGCCATGTATGCTATGGGGTATAGGAATCTTATAAGGCGCTCCACATTTATGGGCCGCATCATTATATTTATGTACCGGCTTGTGGTGGCCGTTAGTAAAGACGGTCAAAGACGTATCGGATTGAGCGGTTGCAAGTCGAGGCTTTCGAGAAGGTAGAGTCGATGGTGCTACTGCTCCTGGAATGTCTGCTTCTGGCACCGGGTCCAAGTATTCCTTCTTATTGGCACATGTGCACCGAGCCCCGTGGCTACAACAACAGATGTGGAGTTCGGGTGCATGTGGATCGGCCGTAAACTCGAAGATGTTCTCGTTGAGAGCATGCTGAATCTCAGCGTCGGCGCATTCCTCCTTTGAATGGGGGTATTCCCCGCAATCGCATTTCACATGGGAAGCACGCGCCTTGCGCAAGCCTCTACAATGTGGGCATTGCGAAACAGGCCGGCCTTTCTTGTTGATGTGTGTAAGAGGCCTGTCTGTGCTTACTGTTAAAGACTGCGTGGAAGCAGTTACAAAGCTTGAATGCTTACCAGAATGTTGACAGTTACTGACACGGTGGCCTCTCACGCATGCCTCACAGGCGTACTTCTCGCCTTCAATCAGCATCACTGGTGCAACGGACTGGCTTCCGGCCGCAGATTCTTAAGTCTGACCGACCGGGACGGCTCTTCCAAGATAAGGTGTTGATGGTTGTGGAAAAAGAAAGGTAGCTAAAGCTGCTGGTGAACTCGATCTCACCGGACGGATGCAAATGCAATGTTGTGTCAAGGCATCCTCGAGCAGTACATATGGTGAATCGGGTATTATGCTGGGAACATTGAACGCCTTGCCTGCGAAGTTCACAAAACCAGAGTTGACCGCCAAACGCCTCGTGGAAAGCAAAAGAAGCAGCAGCAGCAGCAGCAATGGCAGCAGTCGGTACTGGCAGAGCGGCTGAGCCTTGCACCAAATGGCGCCGGCCGTTGCAGCGAAGACAACAACCACAACGGTGAAGCTTGCCGTGCCCTTCTCTGCAACAATGAAGAATATGTGAAAGGGAAGAACGGGTGGGAAGACGGTGGGGTTTTATGCGATTGCGCCTCCTCGCTGCGGGTACGGTAAGTCCGCCGCAGGCTTGGCCCTGCACACCTGCACCATCGATAGTGCCAATATCAATGGAAGGATCAAGTATCGCAGTCTCAAGCATGACACTGTGGTGTGTTATCATAGTGTTCTGCGTTGGGACTTGGATATAAAGTGCTTTTCGTAGTGCGTCCCTGGATCCATCTGCATGGGCAGTAGCAAGCAGGCAGGGTGAGAGAGAGACCTACCTCTGGATGATAATGGAATCCCTCGAGAAAGAGCCTATTTTGGTATTCCGGACACTCGAGATCCGACAAAACTCGGGGATTTCCTGCTCCAGGGGCTAGAACACACACACACACACACACACCATGAATGTGGGAAGAACAAAGGAAGTCTACAGTAATCAAGGATTACCCTCCACTCGACCTTTCTTATTCGCCTCTACTTGTATCTACCTTGCTACTACGACTCATCACCGGTTGACCGAAAGTTCCATTGCCGTCACACTCACTCGACCTGATAGGCTCACCTATCCACCCGTGACAAGGCGGCTATGTCAGCCTTACCAGCGAATAAATCCCTCACCAAAAACTTCCCCATTCACTTGCCAGATATTCTACTCTCACGTGACTCTCTCGTTCTAATGATACTAATAAATGCCAAGCCGAGGCTGCTGTTCGCTTGTGATTTCCTGTTCTTCTCTTCCATACAAAGAGCAACCTGGAAATGGAAGCTTCGTCACCACGCAGGTCTGTTGCTTCATACGAGAGATGCTCTACATGGCCTGGAACAATTCATGTATATCCTATCAATTGGGAACTTAGCATGCATCTCATAATCTTAATGTTTGCTCCAATACTTTCGACTGATTAAGAACATTGATACTCGTTGATCTTTTTCCTCAAGACCGAAAAGCAAAGGTTTCCATGGCGTCCGATGAGGGAATATGATTTTCTTGGGACAACTTTCACTCACTCTCAAGGAGTTCACTATCATCAGGGACCGTTTTCACCTTCATGGCCATGATTCACCCCTTCTCTTTTAAAATCCCATAAAGAGCCAAGAATCCGCCCTTTCGTCCACAGGACCGTGAAAACCAAGACCTGACTTATCTTACTATGAATGAACCATTCATATATTATGAAGTACTTGATAAGTGACCGAATACAATCATTCCCCGCCCTTTCCTCAAGCCATAAGCTGTCTATTTCTTTCGAGACAGCTTGAGAACATATGACCGATGAGCTTGCAACTGTGAACCGCTTACTTCCCATGTTAAGTTGCACAAGCGTTCGAAGCTGTATTTAAGCTACTCTAACGTACGGGGCCATCTTTCCAGCAATGCCAAGACTTTGGCCTTGCTAATTGACATTGTGGTCTTCTACAGCGACAGGTTTGAAACATCTAATTATATAAACTTCAATAGTTTCGACATTGTCAGCTTCGAGATGCCTACTGCAGGCGTGGGGAAGAGCAGGAAAACAGGGCGCAGCAAAGCCTACGCTTATCCAAAGGAATCCACCTGGTTCCGCAAGCATGGCGTCCGCTGGCGATCGACTATCGGAGTTCGCTCTACCGAGAGATATATTGAAGGTAAGGAAGCGAACGAGCTATCAACGACGGACCCACCCGACAAGCATCCAGCGCCTCCTAGAGACTCCGCAGACATCTCTAAAATATCCGACAAAGATGACTCTGAGTCTGTGGCGTCTCGCGTGTGCAGCGGGACCCGCAAAAATGGTGCCCTGTGCCGTGGAGTCGGCGCTGCGGAGAAAGATATTGAGACTCCCAAAAGGGCGAGAAGACCACCATTGTCGAAGTATTCCAAAGAGCATTCAGCGTCTCCCAAAAGGCCTCTGGGTATCTCCCACGTGTCCAGCGAAGATGACTCTGAGCCTGTGGTTTGTAGGAGGCGTAAGAGAAGGAATGGATCTATGACGCAATTAGATACTATTGGCAAAGACCTGGTTTCACAAGTTATATCATCTAAATCTGAGAGCGACGACGAAGTTCTTGTCAGGGAACCTCCATCGAAGGTCAGGAAGTTGAGGACTTCAGCTCTTCTTCCAGCACCTAGTCCATTTCCAGGTCCGCTGGACGAAATGGAAGTCGAGCCCAGCGTCCCGAAGGTGATTGATGACTCAGGGAAATACGAGGATCATCCAATTTTAACCGAAGGTGACGGCGAGGACCGTGTGCGTCTAGCCAACCTTACAACCCAGGAAACCTCGACTGCCGTCTGCTCTTTAGAAGAAAGGGTTCGGGGTAAGTCTTTCAACGGCTCGCACCTCATGGAGGCAGTGGAGTCGGACAATGGCCAGAAGTTCACTTACTGTTGGTCTTCCCCGGAACGACACGCAGGCGAACCACCAGATCCGCAGATGCTACAGCATGCTTCGAGGTCCACGATGGCGATATCGCTGGTTAACGATTTACGCCAAGCTGCTGCTAAGCGAAACGACAAGGCTTTCGCCAGCAGTACTCCAGTATCAAGAAAGACATGACGAAGGTTTAAAAGCGTATCACCAATGCCAAAATGCATGTCTGAATTATCAGGGCGACCACCAAACTCCACCTTGTCTCCCGTCGAACCTGCCGACGCCTGTGTCAATGATGAAGTCCCAATTTCAGAGAATCCAAGATGGAACACACGAAGGTCAAAAAGTGTGAGTGTGTCATCGATGTCAGAGAGCATTTCAGAAAAATCTCATCAACCCGCGAGATCTCCATCGAAATTGCTGACGGCTGTCTCAGCGATGAAGTTCCTACCATAGTAGAATTGAAGTATCAAATCAATTCTTTGAAGCATAAAATAAATGATGGACAAATGTCAACTAAAGACCGCAAATGTGCCTTCGTCTACGATCCGACTCCGGAATTGGTGCTTTCCATGGAGCAGTATATTGAAAAGACGTACAGTATGTTCCACACGGACTTAGACGAGGAAGAATGCTGGCTTCACCCCTCTCCACCAAGCCCGCATCAAAACTGGGGAAGCGAAGGAAACATTCAACACAAATTTCGTTGGACAGACGGAGATGTTGACTATGTATTGAACGTCAACTTTGGCATGGTATTGCTCCTTGTCCAGAATGGGTTGACTGAAATGCAGAGACAAGGATATGTCACAAAAGGGTGGCGTGTCAACAGAATTTGCGGTAATTGGACCTGCTGTAATTGGCACCATTTTGCAATGGAGAAGATGGAAATGTTATCCGGTCGTAGAAGCTGCTTTAGCTCCTCCGAACCTTGTCGACACAGCCCTCCGTGTTTAAAAAACAAGATACGCCACATTCCGAGACAAACACAGTCTCGCCGTCCGACTCGTTCTTCACCTGCAACCTCAATTACCGAAGCTGCGGGTAGTATTCAACTCCCAAACCCTACCCCTTCGGCAAGAGCTATCATCAGAAGATCGACAAAGACTCGTCTTCCAACGAGTTCTTCGCCTACATTCTCGATCATCGCAGCTGAGAATAGCTCGCAATTCTCGAACCCCAACCCACTAGAAAGAGCCATCTCTAAGAAAGCAACAAATCCACTTTCCTCGACCCGTTCTTCGCCTAAAACTTCTATTACCAGAGTCGAGGATAATCCACAACTTCTCAGCTCTCACCCACCAACAAGAGCTGGCCATAGCAGAGAACGTCGTTCTCTTCCTCAACCTCCTCCACCCACACGATCTACATTCGGAAGTGTAAGTACTTTCCAAGACTTGAACCCTCTTCCACCGCGGTCTCCTCGAACTGCACAATCTATTCCCAGCAATGAGAGCAGTCCTCGTTTCTCCACTCCTCTTCCATCACGTTCTCCTCCAACTACCCAACCAGCCTCCTGTAAGGAGAGCAGTCTTCACACTTCAACCCCCCCTCCATACACCATACCCACCCCAACAAACGAATACCCCCTCCAAACACCAGTAAATAGCAACCTCCCCGATCCAGATGATTCTCCTCCTAATCTTTCCATCGCCAGCCAGGCCCGTCACATCTTCCAGCCAGCTGCGCAGAACCTGAAAAGCGCCTTTCGCGCGATTGGCCTATGGCAGAACGAGTAATACAGTTTGGAAACTACACTGAAATCGCAATCGCAAGGCGGAAGCGTAGGTTATCTGGGGATGGAGCTGCTGTATGGGGAAGGACAGGAAGAATGGACCTTCGCCAGCTATGTGCGAGATGCATGTGTTGCCAACGGATGAAGATTGGAGGTATTCATGTCGGTGGTTTATTTGGCGGCTGGTTTGGTGTCATTTAACAGGAAACGACTGTGATTGCTTCAGGGGTTGAATCCGTGTATTCTAGAATGTTGAGTGCTCCTTTAAGATCGATGTGGTTGTTCGAAGAAGTCGCAGAGACGATGATGCATACATAAGAGCAAATATGTCAAATACGAAGCTTTTACTTTCCAACAGACTATTTTTCGTCACTGCCGTGCGTGGTCCAAAGACCTACGACAATGACTGCTCCGAAACACCGACTCATATAAAGTTCATGTGGAGATATCGACAGTCGCAACATACATAACACCGAAAGGGATCAATCATCTGGCCTACCTTATTCGGCAAATAGTCTCCCTTAGACAATCACAAAAACAAAGAGATTGTTTTTAAAATTAGGCGAGGAGGTTGGTGCTATTGTACTCGTATTCCATGTGTGGATATCTATTTGGCTTTGGCTTTGCTTTGCTTTGCCAGAGACAAAAGAGCACCACATGGTTTGATATCGAGAAAGGGACAGGTACGTCTTCGCGTCGTCGAGCCTCTTTCCGCCAATGTTTGTTGGCCCCCAAAAAAACGTACGAGGGAGAAATTGCGCGATGTGAGAGATTTGAGCCTTGTCTGTTTTTTGGTGTGAAAGTTCTGCGGACTTTTTTGGTTGCCACATTTATATAACCTTTGGATGCGTTTAGAAAAGAGATGGATGGAATCAAATAAGATTTTTCTTTGACTCGGGAAAGGTGTCCGAGTTTTGCGGCTTCGGGTTCATGGTAAGTTTACCAGGCCTCCTTGGCCTGGTTTAGATGGAAGTGGTGGGCTCTTTGTAGGTAGGTAGGTAGTATCGAATTAAAAAGGATCGTAGGACAGCGGGTAAGGGCGAGCTCGCAGAAACCTACGTCGGTAGGTAGATCTAAACCCCAATGCGCCAGTAGCAGGCGAGAGGAGTGAGTCACCAAAACCCCATAACCCACTCGTGCCCAAACCACTCTACCCTACAACCGATGGCCCTCATGCCTCATCCCAATATTCCTCTTCATCTCCGCCTCCTCGAATTCCTCCAACCCATCTACCCACATCAATCAGCCCGTTCCCATCCTCCCTCTCTCACCAAAGAAAAACTAAAACCTAAAACCTCATCTTCTTTCCAACTCGGTCCCCCCAGACACCGATACACCTGCTGCCTGGACGAGACGCTCTTCCGACTCTTGTCGCTAGTCCCCGTCCTCTCGGTCACGAAGGCAGCGATATATGCGTTGGGTTGGAGGAACCTGCCATCGCTCGTTCTGATGAGTTGGGGGATTCTGGCGTGCGGTTTGCCGGGGATTGGCTTGTTCCGGGGGATTGCGCGGAAGGAGGCTTCGCGCCAACCTGGAGGGTTGGTTGGTTGATTGTTGGTTCTGGGTTTATGGAGGTTATGTTTGTGGATTGCGTACCTCGTATGAAAGCTTCGTCCTGGGCATCTGACCATTGACGGGTGCGGGTTTTCCAAAATCGATATAGGGGAGAGCTACGGGCCATTTGAATGGATTGCTCGACTTGGAGGGGGTTTTGGACCATTTTGTGAGGATTTTGCAGATGTTGATAGATTGGGGATGTTTGTCGTTGAGGTTATGGGGGGACCAACTGTATATGTGGGATCATCCCTTGCATGACTAGCCACCAGCATTCAGCAAGGGAGGCAAAATGTAGGAAATGTCTCAGGTTCACGTGCAAATTCTGCAAGGCTTCGACAACTTGATAAATGCAAGGACTTGAAAAGATAAGCGCTCAAATGAAGTAAGGAAACAGAAGCGCGAGAAAGTGAATGACCGATCAAGTCCTTCCTTGAGAGGTCTATTGTAGTACCCCCCAATCTTTAATCCCCTACGAGGTGTCTGAAATGGTTGTCAATTGGGCAAGAGAGTATTCATGGTTGCCGTTACCGCCGGTTCCGTCTCAGCAAATGCTTCGAACTGATGAGGAGATCGCTGTCGTCTCAAGATTGCGATATGGGTGTGAACAGGGTAATATGAGAGCAGGTGGGAGCAAGGAACAGCTATTTTGAAAAAGCAACAGATACATGTTGAATATAGCAAGATTATACGATTGGTACTCTTGGAACCAAGGCAGATACTTACATCTTGTATCCTGGTGAAAGCATCTGGCCATTTCCCTCCTGCTGAGTTTGAAATTGTCGGTTTATAGTAGTACCTCACGACTGAACCACTAAATTGACCGCTGTGGATCCCATCGTCTACAAGGCTCATCTTCAGCCCAGTGAATTGCATTCAACAACAACGGCTCTGAAAAGGTGCTTCTTTGATACGCGTATCTGTAGAGAACGTTAAACACGAGATCCCGCTTCCGAGCAGTAGCGGTTCATGAGACACAGCAATGAATGAACCGTCCTGATTGGCCCAATCTGGGAAGGCAGGACATAATACTTCTCTGGACAATCATACTCGTTACTGCGCCATTACTCGATTGAATGCCTCGCAATATACGCGTACGGCCTCGACTTTGGTTGCAACGATAAGTACTGTCCCGTCGTCATCGACTACAACGCAGGTAATATCCATCTATGTTTCTTCGAGGTCACCGGAACAGCCCGTGTTATTGAAGCCAGGCGCATCTAGCTGACCATGGGAAGACGCAATTCCCGAGAACTCGGCAACCGAGGACGACCATTAGGAGGAGATGCAGCAAGCTTCGGAGACGTTCTTGGGATATCTTACTATCAAGGACCCCCACTGAGCTCTTGAAAAGGGGCCATATAGACATCGGTTTTCCGAGATCAAAGCCGTCAATTTTAACGGTAAAGCACTCTGGAAAGCCATGGATTGTGCACGTTCTGTGCTTTTGGAAGTTTTTTCCGTGTCTTGGCAGCAATGTGCTGCAGCGCGGGTTAGATCCTGCATATGTGAAGCAGTGGGAGCAGCTTGCTGCGCTAGACCGCAAGTCAACGCCCAAAGCGGATGGAGGATTATATGAATGTGCCACGTATATGGGAGCATAGGATATGATCTGAAGCCATTGCCTTGGCCAAAAACTTTAGTGGAGGTGCTTTTATGATACCGTATTCTTCCGACTTTGGGTGAGATGGTGGGAACTTTGCATCCTACACGACTCCGGAGCTTGAGTAAATGCGTTGAATTACTGAAGACCCATGACCATGGTCAATGAGAATGATGATCAAAGATTAAGCCCCTTCTCAAAAATCCCTCAACGGAACCCACCTTATGAAGTGCTGGCTCTCCCATCCCAGCGTCAACTCCTATCATCACGCCTTATTTCCTTGCCAGATTAGTATGCAAAGTATGCTCCCGCATCAACAAGCTCATCGCAAAACCCAATACCGCGATCACCACCGTAGTCAAAAACACCCCTCTAAGTGCATCCATATAAATTTGCATAACTTCTCTCTTCCAACTCTCCGGTAAGTCCTGAATCTCATCAAGACTATCTCTAAGCTTTCCAATTATCTCCTTGGCGTCTTTGCGGTCTCCCAATTGCGACCATAGTTCCGTTTTGAGTATGTTTTGGAAGACGGTGCCAGCGATGGTGATACCGATTGCGGAGCCGGTAGAACGAAAAGCATAGGATGCGGATGTGATAACGCTATGGTCTTTGTGGTCGACGGCCGCGATGAGGGCAAGTAGGGTGATGGTCAGCATGCCACTGTACCCTATGCCCGCTAAAAGGAAAGCAAGGAAGGGCTCCCAATCTGGGGTCGTGAGTGTGAAAGTCGATATCATAACCCCCGAACCGACAAAGAGAATCTGTGTTCCTACGCTTAAGAAATAATAGCGCCCCGTCCAGCGCATGACAAGACCTGAAAAGACGGAGCCAACGCCAACGCCGACAGATTGGGGTATCAGGCGCGCGCCGGCTTGAGTGGTTGATAAACCCTGGACTTGGAAGTAGATGGGCCCGTAGAAGAGTATGGAGAAGACGCACATGGTTGTGAACCAATTCGTCAGACAGGCTGAGAGGACCGTGCGATTGAGCAAGAGCTTCACAGGGATGACGGGTTCGGTAGCGATTGAGCTTTCAATGTAGATGAATATGGCGAGGGAAATTGCGCTAAGAGGGAGAGTGGTAAGCACGAGGGGATGTGTCCAAGGGACGAGGTTGCCGCCAGAATTTAGACCGAGAAGGAGAAGCACCAGAGTTGTTATGAGGGAAATGGCTCCAAGAAAATCGATACGTTTCCAAGCGGATTCCTCGGTTTGTTTGACGGGGATGTGGACGGTGAAGTAGACTACGATGCCGGAGATTACGGTCAAGGGAACTTGTACCAGGAATGCGATTCTCCAGCCCCAGGTGTCATTGATCCAGCCACCGAAGACTCCGCCCAGGCCGGCACCTACACCGTAGCAGATATTGCCAAAACCTTGCCAGACACCTCTTTTGCGTAGGGGCACAAGATCCGAACCGACAAAGGTGGATATGGCGGTTAGGCCACCACCGCCCATGCCTGCAATGACTCTACCGAGAATCATGACCCATTCTTCTTGAGCAAGACCGCAGATGAGGTTACCAGTAGCAAAAAAGAGATTTGAGAAGATGAGACCTGTTCTTCTCGATAAGATATCCGTAAGACGTCCGCTAAGGGGTTGAAGCGCCGCATTGGCTATCAGATAAGCGGATGCCAGCCAGGAAAGCAAAGAAAGAGAATTGAAGGATGCTGATATAGGGGCGGATAGTGTGGCAATAATTGTGGAATCTAAAGCTGCGAGGAAACACCCCAGCCAGATGCTTGACATCACTAGAAGCAGTTTGGCTGTACTGGGTTCTTCTGCTATCGGCACCTCGTCATCGTCGTCAGCAGCATCTACAGATTCATTATTACCGCGCTCAACTGTTCCACTGTCTGAGAAATCTTTTCCATTGCCGAGCAGCGGACTGGTTTCTGTAGTGGTATCATGAGAGGGCCGGACTGGAGGATTCATGGCTCCGTAAGAGAGTCTGAACGATCTTTCTTGCTACAAGAGTGTGAGTAATACGAACATCATCTACTCATAGATGAACATTCGAGAGGATGACAGGCAACCTTGAGTAGCAGTAAGAACGCGATTATTCAGATAGTATTTAAAAAGCCGAGGGAAAGTAACAGCCGTGGGTTGTACTTGTCGGTTCAGTAGACCCTTTGCAGCCTTGCAGCGTCATCCCACGTGAGACGGCCCGCTGCCGCAACGCTAGATTCAACATGTCTAGCCTCTGAGAGTCAGTATGCAAATCTTTGAGCCGACAGTGGTGGTTTCTTGTTGCAGTCAAATATACATGCTTCAACCATTCAGGATACATATATACAACATTGGACTAAGCCACAGCGTTACTGTTGCTGCGAACAAGTTTACCGCGATCTCGACTTGCTGACCGCAGCGGAACACGCTCACCTCCGCCTTCCAAGACGCTGGCAGAGAAGCTATCAGAGCGCTGCATGGATTCTTCCTCATCCCTCACTCTTCCAGTTCCATTCTTTGAAGCCGTCTCCGCACGGCTAGGGAACGGCGTATCACACAAGGGTGATTTCAGGCTAGGGTAGTATCTCCTGTAAGAAAAGTACGCCAGAGACATACCGATGATGGATCCAACCGTCACATCGTATACGTCATGCCGGTAATCCTCACACCTAGATATTGCGATCAATGCCGCACCAACCAATGGCGAAAGGGCCAACAATACTCTAGCCAGGTCTGTCCGTGGTCTGAAGACATGCATCTGACCAGCAAGGAAGCTGCAAAATACCAAATCGTAAGCATGATAGATAGTGGGAACAGTTGCGACGACATACAATGCCAGGTATCCCAGTCCACCAAACGCGAAGCTGCTGTGACCGCTGGGGAAGCTCCTCCAGCCATCGTGCAAGGTGTGGTAGTTTGTTTCGGTGCACACCCCTATAGTGACTAATGTATCTTTCGGAGCATCTTTCGTTGGCTTGCAGCGAGCGATGAGGTCTGGCCTCGGCCGACCGACAGCATTCTTTACTATATCCGTGAGGACAATCGTAAGGGCAATGCTGATGAATAGGCCAAGGATCGTGACATGACCCTTGTGTACGTCGGATCGAGATACCGCAAGCCAGATCGTTAAGACTATCAAAGGTAGTACGGCGGCATAAGCGATATTCCAACCTAGCAGAAATCGTATCAGCTCGCGCCCGGTCGTTGGAGATTGATGGGCTTCATACTGACTGGCACGCGTTCCACCAGGGTATGTGGATATTGGATGTTGATATTATCAAGGGAGAACATGCGGTGAAACGGTTCCACAATCGTGATGATCTATTGCATGTTTAGTAGCTGGACTGTTTCCTAGTTCCGGCTTGGAGGACCTACGTATATGTAGACTGTACCTAGCAGTACAAAGCCAACATAGTCCGCAACATAGGATATCTATAATAGCTTTCAGTAAGAGGTTGGACACATTCGTGTGTTAAAGCTCTCATACTTGCCAAAACCTGGATACTGAGCCCATGAAACCGCTCTGCGTGCTTCCGCCCTTCGTCCCAAACCCGCCAGACTGTGGTCGAGCCATGTCAACTTTCCAGCCTGCCCCTTTGGCTCGTCATCTCTAGAATGGAACGTTTCCAAGATATATATAGGCGGGAGAGAAGGGCACGCTGCAGTCACGATGACGAGGCACACGACCCTGCTATTGACCCCTAACTAGAGCTAGCGTGTTTTACCCCGGATTCCGCAGATCGTCGCGACAATCGACCAAAGCTCCAGACCTGGAGCTTCCAACCGGAATCAATAACAACTTGATCCGCAAAATGTGATACCTACCTTACTTCTCAATAATGGCTGACCCAAATCCCAGCGCCATCAGCGCTGCCTTCCCCACCCCACCACCCTTCTATAAATCCTTCACGCCGCAAAACCTCGACCGCCTGCATGAACTCATCGAACTCTCAAACCCTGAAGATTCAGATCCTCCGCAACACGACGGAGGATTGTCCCATAAACCGGCTGCGAACCTTCTCTCTCTCCCGCCCGAGCTCCGCTGCCTCATCCCGCCGCCTCCCCCACCGGAAGGCAGATACCGCTCCTTCGGGGATATTCATGATGTGAGCCTTCCCTGCCCCTCCTTTTCATCTCGCTTGAAGCCCCAACACCTCAAGACCTCCACTTCGGTCTTCGAACCTAACAGATTACAACAGCTCAACCCCAACCTCCCATCCGGCACAACCACACCTTCACCCGCGCGCCTCCTCCACCTAACCCGTCAAATCCTTCTAACCTTCCTCTCCCTCGTCAACCGCCTCGCCACCATCCCGGCCACCTACGCCCCCAAATGGGACGAGCTGCGCGCCTTGTTTGAAGAAGCGCATGTTGTCATCAATGAATACAGGCCGCATCAGGCGAGGGAGACGCTGATCTTGATGATGGAGGAGCAGATCGAGCGGTGTAGGAGTGAGAGGAGTGCGGGGAGGGAGGGGGCAGAGAGGGTGAGGAAGGTGCTGGAGGAGGTGGGGAGGATGGACGGGGCGGGGAAGGAGTTGTTGCGGGGTGAGGGGGCGAGGAAAATGGAAAGGGGTGTGGACGGGGATAAGAGGCTTTGGGAGGTGATTGATAGGGAGGTTGGCCGGGCTTGATGGGCCGGGTGGGTCGGGATATTCACGATTTTGATTCCCATTTTTCTTTCATCTAGACTTTTCATCGTTCCATCTCGATGTCTGAAGATACCCCCATTTACAGCAGATCATTCAAGCTATGTACAATTCTCAATGAGGGCCACCTCATCTACCATCAGCTTCTTCAGCCATTTATACCATTAGTTCTACCGTCTGTCCCTTCAGGACGCGATCAGAATATTTCTCGAGCGCCGTCTGGACCTCCCCTCCAGGGCCAGTAAACTTTTCCACCTGCTGCGGCGCCCTACCAACAAAAGTCTTCGCATCCATCAATTTCGGCAACTCTTCCCAAATCGGTTCGAAAAATCTATGTTGTCTGATCCGGTCAATTAAATCGTTATCCTTCCCCTTCTCCTTGACCTGCCTCGCCGATTCGTGGCTCAACTGCCTAATATGCTCATGAGCATCTTGTCTCGATTTACCTTTGTGAACTAAACTCATGATGATGTTCTCCGTAGCCATGAAGGGCAGTTCGGCGTCGATGCGTTTCTGGATGACGGCGGGGTAGACGACGAGGCCCGAGCAGACGTTTTGCAGAAGTATGAGGAGGGAATCGGCGCTGAGGTACGTGTCTGGGATGAAGATGCGGCGAATGGCGCTGTCGTCGAGGGTGCGTTCGAACCATTGGGCGGCGTAGGTGTCGGCGGCGTCCTTGTTGAGGTTTGCGAGGTGGCGGCCGAGACTGCACATACGTTCGGAGCGCATGGGGTTACGTTCTGTAGTTTCGTTAGATCAGATTCTCAATACTTCGATAAGAGCGGTAAGAGGAAAGGGAAATTACTATAAGCCATGGCGGAAGAGCCTGTGTTACAGTATGTCAGTATGTTCGGACAAGTGTAACAGATTATGACTGGATCTCCGACCTATTTGATCTTTCTCGAACGGCTCCTCTACTTCTTTCATCATCGCTAGATGACGGATGTCGGACCCAATTCTCTGGCACGTAGTGCCGAATGAGGATAGAGCATTTGCAACATCCACATCAATCTTTCTCGAATACGTCTGGCTTGAGATGGCATATGCTGATTGGAATCCAGCTTTCTTAGTCACAAGCTCATCGAGCTCTTCTACCTTCGAATGATCGCCATTAAAGATCGCTAAAAACGATGCCTGGGTTCCAGTAGTTCCTTTTACCCCTCGGAATCGTATATCCGACCTAGCTCTCTCAAGGTTACGGAGATCCATCAGAAGGTCTGATATCCATAGACAAGCTCTCTTGCCAACGGTGGTGAGCTGGGCTGGCTGCCCATGAGTGTAGCCTAGACAAGGCATCGAGGAATAAGTTTTGGCGAAATCGCTCAGCGTCGATATCACTGTTGCGAGCTTTGGTAGGAGAATATCAAGGCCACTTCTTAGAAAGATGAGGTCGGCCTTGGAAAACCTATGAGTAAAAGCCAGAGAGGTGATCACACTTAGAGTTTACATTGTCTGTGCAGTAGCAAGAAGTAGCGCCTGGTTTAGATTCCGGATTAGCAGGTTCAACGCCATGGGATATAGTGCGTTGAAAAGCTCACCCCAATGACTGTGACATTCCTTTAGTAATTTGATGTACTTTTCTTGGCAGTAAACTCACATTACTCCTGCCGCATCTGGCGCAGCTTGGCCAAAGGCATGTACGTGGGCCTAAAGTCCATCTTAGAATATGCACAGAAGGAAAGCCCATATAATTGAGACGGTTTACAAACCATGACATCATGCCTTCTGAAGAACGACGAATTTGGATCAGCTATAATCAACAAATGATATTTTTTCTGTAAGTGTATCCAAATACCTTCGCTTCTCTTCCACAGCAGCAATCTCAAAATCATGATCACTCATTCTCACATTAGCTCTCATCTGCTCAATAGCTTTGTCTGAAATATCAAGTCCCAACTCTTTCTCTGCCTCCGCTAACCACACCCAAAGCTCACGCCATTTGGAAGCCCTAGTACGAGGTGAAAATAATTGCAGCATTTCCTTGCTGGCATATCGGCCTGAGAGCGGCGATTGCCATGTATCGTAGTCGGTCATGTTGCGAGTTTAGATCCCGATACAGATGTAGCGAGATCTAATTAATAATGGAAGTCATGTATACTAGACTGAAAGAAATGTGGTGACAGATTGAGATAAAAAGATCAAGATTGCTGTATCTCTACAACTACAGTACATAATTCTGGCACGTCTGGGTTGCCCTAGGCGAGTTTAGCGAGGTGCGGCCCCTAAGGTAACCGCCCGAACGCCCAAACCACAGCTTACTGTATCTGCCTCGTCATTTGCTTCTATTCTGGCAACAAACTGTGGTGGCGCCCAATCGACGCCTTGGCCCTCGGCTAGCGGACGGAATGTGCATGAACTGGCAAACTCAACCAGAAAACTGTTTCTGGCACGTTTGAGATTGATGTCGGCGCCTAATCGTTCGTTCCATCAATCAAGTATGCAATCAGGCACGACCTCTTCAAGTTCTAGACCGAAAATAGGAATGCTTCTTGAACGTAACCTGCTCTGTCGCGTTTGGCATTGCTCAGCCTGGCGGCTACCTCTGTTGCCTTGTTCCTTTAGGATCCTGTTGCACTTGCGTTCTTATGCCTCCTTCCTTTTGAATACTATATCTGTGTCCCTGTTAGCTTTCACTATAATCAATATACTTCATATATTATCGGACAAATTCCATCATCTCTAGTTATATATTTTTTCAATTACCATTTTGCGAACATTGAACGCGTTGCCGTATTCAAAGAGTGCTTTTTGATATTTGACGCCATCGCTGTGTGGACACCGAAGAATATCCCCAGAGACTGAAGAAGCCTGCCAATGGCCTGCGGTTTTGCGGGCAACCCAGATGTATACGGTATCGGCATACGTATAGGTTACTACACACAAGCGCTTGCTGTCTGGTACTCTAATTATTTCTTCTTCCGTGAGGCTAAGGTACTGCGAGCGGCAAACCATCTTTTCCTTTTTGCATTGGTCATTGTTGGATTCATTTATACGTACAATGCACCAACTACGTACGTTATCGAGGCATTCCTCCTGCTCCAGATTGGTCTTTGTATCGCCTTCGTAAGTATCATGGAGTCTACAAGATTTAGTTCAAGATATATGAGGACATCCGGACAGAGGCTGGCTCTCAGAACCGTCATTATCAATACTGGGCTTCTGTTCAACGTTTGCTTCTGGTGGAGAGGTTTGGACATAATGCTACCCACGCCTTGCGACGGCAGCGGAACGACAGAAAATCAAGGCCGTTCTCATAGTACCTATGCCTGCTACGCGATTCGAGCTGACATATTCGGATGGATGCGGACATTGATGAAGGTGCTATCTCTAGCCTCGTTAGTCTGGACTACTTTGCAAGTTACCGCACGTGATGCAGGCGAGATGCTGCAAAGACTTCGGATGAAACGAGCTCGGGCAGATTTTATCACTTTTGACCCAAAAGCTCAGACTGTGGGGCCAACAAATCCCCAGTCTACCGCTAAGCCACTGCAGGTTAGCGACGTTCTCCATCCTGCCAAAGCAATGCGACAACAACCAGGGCAACTACAACAGCCACGGAGCGGAAAACAGCCTCTTCCGTCTGAGGGTTCCGCAACTCCTACAAAACAGGCTACAGCTTCAAAGACGAACGAAGACAGCAAAGCTCCGCAAACAGGTTTGCATAAAGCCGGTGTTGTGTCCTATGCAGGAATACAGGACGCTGAGGTATACTTGGACTTAGTATTTTCCCTATATCACAAGGATACCGCTCGCCTAGGCAGGAAACGCCTCCTCCATCTATTCGGTGGTCGCATACATATATACGTGCCCCGATTTCACCGTCAGCGCAATCTTCAATTAATCCGCTATACACGCTGTGTTTGGACAACCATGAAATCAACCTGGGTCAACAAGCCCCCAATAAACCTACGTTGGAGGCTCGCGCTTCACATGGCTGCTCTCGGCCAACACCCTCCATGGCGCTGGCCACGCTTCTTACACCATATGTGCCAAATAAACGAGAAGCGGGAATCGCCACACTGGCATTCACTTGCAATAGCATCCGATGTCCAGCTGTCGCAGATACCGTTTACCATCACACCCAAAGTCTGGACATTCATGGCGATAGAGAATCTCTTGATCATCGTTGCGCTGATCGTACAAGTTGAGCTTACGATTTCTTGGAACCATATCAGCGGGTTGCAGAATTTGAATACGCTGGGCCAACTGATCCCATTTATACTTGGAGTCGGTGGGCTGCTGAAGGTTTTGTGGGAAAAGGGGTGTATGGTATGGAAGGGCATCAAGGAGGTTCCGAGAGAAAACGGGCATCATCTTGGAGATTATGAAGCTGCGATAGAGAAGTACCTGAAGTGGAAAGAGGAGGCTGAGAAGGGGGTCAAAGGCCCAGTTTCCGGCCCAGAAATGACAGGCACATCGGTGTAGTGGGTTTTCTATACTTTCTCTGAAGAAACTCATAGACGATATAAACTGTAGAGCTCATCAACAAATCCACCAAACCCTCATCTATCGTCACCCAGATGAAAGTCGGAGTCTTCAATCTTATTGGACAGCTAGGCAGGTATTTTTAGGGCGCCACACCGACGTAATCCACACCCTGCCGAATCCGGTTCTGCAACGCAAGCTCCCGTGCTAGGGCCCATCCCCTCAATCTCCATGTAAGGTACTTTACCTCAACATCCTCTATCCTTTTCTTTCTTTCCTACCTGTACATTTCTTGATCGCCTGTACATTCTCTATTACCAATTGAAAGTTCACTCTATCTCCAATAGCGCCTAACCCTCAAATCCATGTAACTTCCCCCTCACCATTTTCCATCGACCCAGCTAACATATCCCCCCCTCCAGTCCCTGAAACCCTTCCCACTCACCCTAACTTCCATCACCCTCCACCCCCACGCTCTCAAAAAATGTGCACCTCCAACCCCACCACCCCCATCAATTTCGTCCTCCCCTCCACCTCCATCTCGACAATCTCAAAGCCCGCAGGCACCGAGCCTGGGAAGACCCAGTGTCTCGATTGCGGCAATTTCGAGTGCTGCTGCATTCCGCTGCCGTGTGTGATTCTATGAAGAGTTTCAAATTGTATATTGGGATACTGGGTTAGGTTGGGTTGAACTGGGGATAGGAAGTGTGGGATGGTGTACGGATGGTGTATGGGGGCTAGCAGGGTGATATATATGTTTATGGGGAGAGTGGAGATATGTGTAACGGGTGGTGAGGTTGGGAGGTGGTGTAATGATGGGATGAAAGGGAATTTAGCGGGTTTGTTTATTGGGTTCGACGTTAACATGCCTCGCTTTGCACTTGAATAGTGCGATTTTGCTTACCGACATGCGGTTTCATCACTTCGGCTCGAAGGTCGCACCTAACTCATGGTATTATGACCCAACTCATCTGATGATGGATAAAAATACAAGGAAAAGAGGAATACACGGTTCAACAAGAATGTTTTTTACCAGCTCTCGATTTCCTCAAGTCCATGTCCACAAATACCTAACTACTACTTCAGGTCCAGGTCAGTCAGAGTGTTTGTCCAGCATATTCTCTCACATAAGCAATAGTCAATTGGAAAAGAGCAATGTCAAAAGCTGTTACTCATTAATCATTAATCAAGAACACGAGTAATCAAAAAGAAAAAAGAAAAGAAAAGCCAAGACATCTATCCCAAAACCTCTATCCCAATTTCCAAAACTCCAAAAAGCAAACTAGCCAACAAGTGAAACAAGCAAAAGCCAATCCAATAACCCAGACAACCAAAAAGCAAAAAAACCAAGACCCGACCCGAAACCCACGACGACCACTCCACTCTTCCACCCCGCCACCCGGCTGCCTCCCCTTGATGAGCTCAACCGTGGTCTCAACCCAAAAGGGGAGTCCACAGGAGCCCAGACAAGAGGAGGACAACCCCCCAACAACCACACCAAAAAGACACACCCGAAACACCAACACACCACAACACCAACACACCGAAGCACCACACCACCAGAACGCCCCCAAGCCAACCAGCCAAACCGGAAAAAAAACTCAGTCCTCGCGGAACCGAGCAAGCAACTCTGCCGCCGACTCGCGAGTCGGCAGCTTCGAGGAATCGGCTGGGGGGGCGGCAGCCGCGGATGGACGGGAAGCGAGGGCGCGAGGAGTCCAAGACGACGAATGGTCGTCGGAGGGGGGAGCCGACGACGCCGAAGAGGACGAGGGGCCACGGGAGGACGTCGACGAGGAGGAGGAGGAGGAGGAGAGAGAGCGGAAGACGTATTTATACTGGCCGACAAACGGCCCGTTCGCCCGGATCCGGGCCATTGTTTCCCGGCCCTCGTGCTCCCAATCCTTCAGGGTCATTTCAAGACCCTCCATGGAGGGGGGAGGCGACACGCCAAACGAGGCGGCAGAGACGACGGCAGGCGTGGCGGCAGGGGGAGAGGCAGGGACAGCGACAGGGGGAGAGGCGGGCGCCGGAACAACGACGGAGCCAGAGGGGCGGGGGAGGCGAGAGCCAGCAGCCGAGACGGAGGCAGCGACAACGGCAGAGGCGGGGACAGAGGCGGAGCCAGAGCGGCGCGGGAGGCGAGAGCCAGCAACCAAGACGAAGGAGGCGACGGCGGCGGCAGAGGCGGCGGGAGCGGCGACGGAGACGGGAGCCGGGGAAGAGGGCAGAGCCGGGGCAGGAGCGGACGGCAAGTCCCAAGTCACCTATCCAAAGTTTAGAACGATGTGACGATGTAAAGATATGATGACTAGGAAGACTGACATTTCTGGGGGCCCTTGGGGGCGCACCCGGAGCGCGCAAGGCACTCTTCAGTGGCTGAGCCACTGGGGCCCTTGCGGGCGCGGCAGGCTTGGGAGGAGCCGGCAGGGAAGAGGCAAACCGGAGTGGCTTGAGGGCCGGTTTGGGGGGAGCAGGGACGGCGGCAGCGGCGGGGATGGTGGTGGTGTCTAACAAAGGTATGTTAGCATACTTGAAGACTTACCCATGTCGGCAGTGAGCTTGTTGGGAGCTCGGAGAGGTGATGACGGCTGGCGATGTGGCGACACGAATATTCGAATATATGGTGACCTAGATGGCTATATGGATTTATGTTAGAATAAATGATGAGTATATATGGCTTGATTGGTATATGGCAGTGAAGAGTCTGAGAGAAAAGAGAAGTACACGGTGCGCAATGAACTCGAGTCGACGTGCCGTTCTAACAACAGGATTGCTGAACAGAAAGAGCGACCGACCAGCAACGAGCTAGAAGACACGATTGCCATACGGCTACGGTGAAAAAATGGGGAAAGCATTGGTCGATGTGTGTGCTACTGCCACAGTCGACTTGTAAGAAAACTCAAAAAGCAAAAGCGACCGACGGCAGTAGCCACCGACGACGACGGCTATATGGCAAGATATTACAAATATACAACAGGGTAGCAGCGACCAACTCAACAGGAAAATCAACTCACTCGCTGGCTTCTGAAGCCACGGCCTCTCATAGGCCTGACGGGCGATCCGACGCGCGACCAAGTCCGAAGACTTCACAACAGCACCAACAACAGCAGCGGCAGCAGGCGCCATCTCGAGAGTTCCAATTGTGTAATTGGAAAGAAGAAGGTGGTAATGCCGTAGCAAAAGAAGAAATGGTTCCTAAGTTTCTGTTTGGAGAATTGGATATAGTTCTGTGCTGTAAAAGCAAGAAAACTGTTAGACTTTGCAGTGGAAACGGCGAAGAGAGAAAGAGGGAGGGAAGACGGGGGGGATTGGGGTTATTATACACGGTCGGTGGGCGACTGGGCTAGCTGAGTGTTGCTGTGGTGATTTGGGTGAGTCAGAAGGGTCGATTCTGTGGTTCGTGAGGTTGAGTGGCTAGCTTTTTTGGGGAGTCAGGGGGGGTGGTTGAACCGCGATGTTGGGATCGCAGGGGTCTTGGAGGTTGGGAGTCTGTGAACAGGATGGCTATCTGTAGTTATGTAGACATAGCTAACTAACCTCAGTCTATCCGTCTATCCGTCTCTTCTTCTTCTTCTACGTATATAGTATTCCAAGTAGACCTGTGCACGCATGGGGTTCCCAAAACTCATACTAGCCAAGCAGTATTCCCCCTATCCCCCCTCAGCCACTCCGGCAAGTCGTAGGACCTCCTGTCAATTTTTCGTCGACCCAATACGCCTCTCAAACACTCCATTGCAGGGACGTAGAGTACGCTGATAGGAATTGAGACGTAGGTTTCGGTGGTGTAGGCGCCGATCGTTGGAGTCCTGATGCTGGTCGAGATGGTGGCTTTCGAAGCGTGTATGACCAAGGATGATTTCAGTTGTGGCTCTTTCGTTCTATGTAGTATCAGCCCGTGCACTGTTAGCAACGCCTATAGCCTTCTAATCGAATGTATCTGGTTCAATGTCACCTGCTTTGGTTATTTTCTCCCCTGAGCACAGGCCCCCTCCACTTGCAAGAACGGTACCCCCAACTCCCATCTCACGAATCTATACATACGCTTCGAAGCCACTCCTCGCAGAGGTGTACGGTCTCGATTAGCCGTAAGGTTGGCGTGTGAAACCCTCGAGAGTAAGAGCCGTGTATCGCTCCTTCCAAATCTTTTTTATAGGCTCACTCGGGAGACGTACCACAAGAAACTCCAAGCAATGCCAACTGAAGGGTCTTGAAGCCCTCCGTGAATCACTTGTCCAACTCTGTGCTCGTTGTTATAATAAATCAGCTATGCAGATGGGACCAGATGCGTGTCTCAAGGGCGAGCAAAGTCTTCGTCTGGCTTTGTTTCAAAAAAGGGCTCGAAGACTTGGGCCGTGATGGCATCGAAACAGCGTTCTAGGGTTGAGAGAGATAAAGATTCATCGCGCATAGGTCAAGAGCTTGGCATAAAGCAAAGAGGTTATGGGTGGAGAGCTGGGAGTAGGACGTCAAGAGCTGTGTGGGCATAACGGGCTGAGACCAGAGCGAGGGAGTTGAGCCACTGCATGCTCGTTTCTGCAGTCTGGATGTGGCTCACAATTGGAGTGCAGCGACGGCCGACATCTACGCCCTTTATAATAAAGGACTGGCTAGGCTCGTCGGCGGTGAGGTTAGGAGGTAGACCATTATTGAGCCCGGGGTTGATGAGCTCAATACGTTGCGAGAAAAGCATGCAGCCAATAACCTGCACGGAAGCACGGGCCCTTTCCATCGCTGAGGTAGGCCATTGCCTGGTAGTTTCCTCCGTGTAGGACTCTGCCGCCAGCAGCTTCAATGGTAGGATTGTCGGTGGTTAGAGTGCACTCAATGACGACCTGTTTTTCTGCAAGCAAGAGATTCTCCAGCTGCGGGCCTAGTCATTGCGATGAAGTATGGATGTCGTATCGACCCTGGCGGAGCGAGCCATCATCAGCGCCGTCTTCGGACTTCAATAGCTGAGACCGTTACATGAAGCTGAAGATATTGCCAGCAGCTTGGGTTTGGACTTCGTGAAAGCGAACGTCAGCCCAGAGAGAATCGAAGCTCTCCGCATTTCCGGCCAAAGCTGCTACACCCAGCACGTAAGGACTTGTGATAGTACTGCTAAATAGTGAGCATCATGCAAGTTCAAAGACGCAACGCCTGCCGATACTGCGGTATCAGTGACTATGGCTAGGCTTCTTAAGGTCGCAGCTCTAGAGGTAAGATATTCGTATCTTTCAATGCTACATCAGCCGAAACCAGCTGACAAGATCCTATCTTCCTAGCCATCACCCATGCATTGACTCCGGGCTCCCTTGCAGAGTCCTCGCAAGATACGATAGCGGACCCAAATCTCTAGACGCAGAGATGATTCGACGACGAAGGTTCAGCAGTACAATATCCTTTTGCGGCAGGCCTCCAAGGCTCTTGATCGGCACAGTACGAACATCAAATTTTCCGCTGGAAACTCAGTAGACTTCGATAAGCGTGACAGCTCGAACCCACGCCTCGGCCATTGCGGTACTCAAAATGAGATCTCGGTTTGGTAATGCATCCGATAGCAAAGCAACGGCTAGCAAAGAGTCGTTCTCAGATGGTCCTTTCTGTAACCTCTCTTTCGTAGAGCTTGGAGCAACGAGGATCTCACACTAGAGCGTGTGGATTAGCGTACGTTGCAATCGATAGATGTCATACGTTCGAGTAATCGCACGACTTCCGAGAGCAGCATTCGCCCCAGCGATTAGTTGCCGTCAGACCAAAGTAAAGGGAAGAAACCAAATCCCATCTAGAATCACCTTAGGTGCACTCTCCCGTTTCAAAATGTGTTACAAAAAGATATGCGCTTGCTTTATAGCATTGGAAAGTGTCCTCGGTTAAATGTCGGAGTATCGTTGCTGGAATCTTGCCAAGTCAGGGGGAAAGCTTCCGCATGGCGGTAGAAATCGGTAGGAAAAAAGGAGACTTGCTTACCTGGCGACTTCAATCCCAGAGGCATGTTGTATTGAATTGCAACCATAGTAGCATGCAGTTCGCTATTTTTGGCGCGACGAACTGAATTCTGGCATTTGTCAGAGCCATCAATTAGATAGATGCAATCCTCCCACGGAGATAGCACACGACGCTATAAAATCCACATCCTGCTTCGATTGCCACTGCCGTGCACTCCTAACATACCTTTAGGTTGCTACAGAAGAAGTTCCGAGCGTTGGACGGAACAAAGATTTGTGGGGCACGAGATCTGATGTCTAAGGTCATCGTAAACCTAATTTTCTGGGCTGGCACAGCACGTAGGATCGAGGTTCATCACTCAGCCACTTCAAGACAAAGTGCATTGAATGACACACTAAGGCTACCTGCCAATGATATTCAGTAAGGTGAAGAATGTAAAAACGCTGGAAGGAATAGGGGTATCCGCAGAGTACGATAACGATAGACACAGCCCGGTTTCGACCTAAAAAGAACACCCAAACATAGAAAGACAGAGGACGAAAGGTAATGGAAGGCCGTGGACCCTGATAGCCTTCATAGTTCCTCTTCTTCTTCCTCTTCTCCTGCCGATATTTCCGGTTCCCGCTTCAACTCATGTTTCGGCTCAGTCACTCGTGACATCAATTTCACAAGTCTGGATAAGAGCCAAATGGTCAGCATTGATACGTTTTAAATTGAACGTAAGGCAGCGTACCTCTCTGCATCCTCCATCATGTCTTCATTGACATCTTCCAATTGCCTAATCTGCTCTTGCATTCCTGCCATCTGATAGCCATGAAATGTTAGTATATATAGCCAAGAATGTACGCACAGTAAACACACAAGTGCCTATCTATAAGTTATGGGGAATCAAGAAGTAGAAGTAAATAGGCACCCCACCCTTCCCACGATAGAAGAACCCAGCTCCTCACCTACCATCGCGGCTTTATTGTCCCCCGAATTACCATTGTCTGGGACGGGCCACAGGCTCGATCGTAGAATGGCGTCAGGAGCAGGACTACCAGAATACTCACTACCACCAGGTCTCTTAGTTCGCATCTCAACCAACTCAGCTGTCGTGACTTTTAACGCAGATTCCAGTTCTCGAACCCGCGTTGCACGCTTCTCAGCTCCAATTTCTGCTTGAAGTAGCCGTTTCTTTAAAATCGCATTGTGTTCACGCTCTGCATCAGCAGTCGCTTGTAGAGTTTCGAGCATCTGACTGATGGCAGCAGTTTCTGTTGCGCTGGCCTCCACCACTGACGCTTTCGCGCTCTCTGTTTCAGCTCGGTAGGCTTCGAGGTCTCCAAGTGCCTTTCGAAGGTCGGTCTGAAGATGTTCTTTTGAAGTGCGCGCTGCGTTGAGCTGTTGGCCAAGTTCTTCGACTTGGACATCTAGGTCTCGTTGCCGCTTCTCCATCTCCTCCTTGACTGCAGTCATACCAGCTTTCAGTTTCTCTAGCTCATTGCTTAGCCGGTCCCGTATCTCGGCCTCGTGTTTCCTCTCCTCCTCACGCTTGTCAATTCCGAGACTCGAAGTCTCTTGAAATTTGGAAATTTCGGCTGCATGCTGTTCAGTCAGCTCGGACATCTTTTCGTGCAGCCGTTCGGCCTCAGCAACTTTTGGTGAGACATCACTCGCCTCCTCAACTGCTGCTGTCAACTTGTCGATAGCTTCCTTGTCCTGAGCTGCCTTGGCTTGAGCGTCTGTCAGTAGTCGCCTGAGTTCTTCCAACTCCTCCACGGCTTCCCTGGCCTTCTCAGAAACCTCCTCGCTTAGTAATGCCCGAACTTCATGTAATTGCTGCTCCGTATCTGCTAGAACCTCGCTCTGCTTCTCGAACTGTGTTTTAAGATCTGCCAACGCGGCCTCGTGCGTTTCTTGGGTAGCTAGCCAATCTTTGAGTTCTTTTCGCAGTGAAGTCAGTTCCTTCTCATGTTGCTTATGCAAGTCGTCGGATTCTCCTATCTGCTGTTCATACTTTGTTAGTTTCTCAACGTGAGCCTTTTCAAGGCTCTCAAGTGCCTTCGCCTGCTTATTTAGAGCATCTGCGTGTTCCGCTTCCAGAGCACTGACGGCACAGAGGTGCCCTTTCTCAGCTTTCTCATGTTTGACCAGTAAATCGTCATGTGTCTTTTGCAACGTCCGGGTCGCTTCTCGGTTTTTCTTCTCAAGTCCTTTGATCTCTTTACTGTGACTGACTCTAACCTTTTTTGACTCTTGCACATGAGCTTCCGAAGCAGTACTGTGCTCTTCGATCTTATCTTCGAGTAATCTCGAAGTCGCATCCAGCTCGTCCTTCAATCTTTGAACGGCGGTTACATGCTGCTCATCGATATCACTGCTCGCTTTTTCAAGAGTCTCCAGGGTCTTTTTTATGCTAATTGCTTCGTGAGAGGTAGCCTCTAGAGCCTCCTCTGCCGACAGTTTCTCAGCTTTGGCTTGATCCCTTTCAGATTCAAGGCTACGATTCTTAGTCTTGACTGATTCCAAAGCTTCGTCCGCCTTTCTTTGTGCAAGCTGCATCTCTTCCACTGCCTTGTAGGACTTCTCTAGCTCATCCTGGTAGTCCTTAGTCTCCCTTGTCTTAGCCGACCTCGTCGCTTCTATCGAACTTTCTAGGTCAGCCTTTAACGATGCCATTCCGAACAACTGTTTTTCAAGCTTATCCAGAGCAATCTGATGCTCCTTTTCAAGGGTCTCCTTGTCCCGCTGCTGCAGCAGAGCTTTCTCCTCAGCTTTTTCGTGAGTCGCGTCTCTGAGGGTTGATAAGGCAGTCTCGTGTTCCCGACGCACTTTTGACATACTTTGTTCGTGCTCAGGAATCAGACTGCTCTTGACCTCTTCAATCTCACGCTCTTTAACCTCATGGAGCTGCTGGAGTTTATTTTGAAGATCTTCGATCACTTGACTCTGGTGCATGATCTCTCGATCCTTAGATTGAAGCACTTCGCCATGGCTTGACGAAGCCGAAATGGTAACGGTCTCAAGTTCCCGCATCTTACTCCGAAGCGAATCAACTTCTGCCTCTAAGAGGGATTCTTTTGCCGACGCAGAAGCTTCCCATTCGTCTAGCTCGTGGTTATGGGTATTTCGTAGGTCCTGGATCTCATTTTCAAGGTTTAGTATTTCCTTATCCTTGATATTGAGCGCTTCGTCGAGCTCCTTCACAGCATTTTCCTGCTGCTTCCGAACGTCTTGCGCGAGGCGATTAGCCCTCCGCTGCTCCTCATTTAGCAGATGCTTGAGGCTCGAGACTTCGACTTCCATCTGCTCTAATCTGGAGGCTGCATCGACGCCTTTTCGATTCTCCTCCTCGAGTCTGTCTTCAAGCAGTTTGGTGTTTCGCGCATGTTCTTGTATCTGCGACGTCAGTGCCTCGACCACCTTTTGTGAGCCCTCGGCTTCCACAATCCGTCTTGCTTCCTGAACATCCTTAGAGGACGATTCAATTTGCTTTTCGCATCGACTTTCAGCTTCGTTCAACTCGGCACGCAAGGCCGCGAGTTGTTCTCTATGAGAAGTAGTGAGCTCATCGATTTTGGAAGACTGTTCCGCAGACATTCTCTCTGTCACTTCTTCGAAGTCTTTCGAGACGTTGTCTGCAGCCTCAGTATACTGAAGCATCTGACCCTTCAGGGCTGTCAACTCTGCCTCTAAGCTCTTTGCCTATAATGTTACGATTAGAGAGAATCTAATAATGATGGTATTTGAGCACAAATGGCATACCTTTTGGGCACTCTCCGAGGGAGCTGATCCAGGCTCACCGTGACCGACAACGTACCGAACCTCGCGACTGTCGTTGACTTTTTTGTCTGCATTTTCATCGGTATGGCCTTCGGTCTCAGCGAGTCCTTCTTTGCCCTCCCTACGTCTTGCTTCTACTAGCTTAGCCCTCAGCGACGCTAGGGTATCATCCGCTGTCTTGCCATACTCCTCTTTCACCTCATCATCCTCGACTCCGTCGTCCACCATAGCTGCGGTTAACATCTTGTGTACCAATTCCATTTCTCGTAGTCTCTGTTCGATTGTGACCGACATTGTAGATTTCCGTGCAACTAATCCTGGTCTTACTTGTTTGGCGGCTGTTGAGGCTGGTAGCGATATTTGGTCTGACATGAGTTTACTAGACGGCAATGAAGCTGGCGAAGCAGATACGGTGCTTAACCTCTTCTTGGCACAACCTGACCCAGCACCGTTTCTTGCGGGCGACATAGGAGGGCGGGTACTTCGGGGCGTACCAAGTGTACTCGTTGGCCGCGAGTCATTCGTAGTGGTCCTTAACGCTGGCCTATTGGGGATCCCGACACCTGCCTTACCGGATGCAGGCTTGCCATCTGCATTTGTAGCCGACGCCAATGTGGACTTCCGACTTGCTGATGACGCAGCTGACGATAGGACAGGACGAGCTGGAGACCTTGTACCTGCTGTGCCGGGTATAGATATTCGTTTTACTGCTGAATTAGCAGAAGACTTGGAATTCTCTTCCGAAGCACTGGCATAACTTTTCTTGCTGCCATCGACCGTATCTGTCGAGGATTTGGGCTTGTGGCCTACTCTCGGAGCGCTGGCTGCTGTAACATTCGTAGCAGGACGTCTGGTTCCTGATGTAGCCGTGGGCCGTGCAGGTGGCTTGCTGAGCCCATTGACAGGGTCATTCTGAGAATTCGACGATGCATTTGCTTTCTTAGCAGCAATTGGTGTAGACGTAGATGTTCTATTTGCAGCGGTCAAGGGCCGTTTTGGTGGTATTCCGTTCCGTGGCGGGGACTTCTGCGCGGCCTGGATCGGATTCTCTTTTATTTGAGGAGTCTCAGCTCTCTTCAAATTCCCATCCACTTTGTGCTCTTCGTGGCGTGTCTCTTTAGATGAAGGTATAGACTCCATTGGAGGCGGTTCATCTTCGGATGCCATGGAATCACCTGACCGATACGTAAATGTGTTATGGAGTTGCGAGCCGCCGGTAGCACGGTGTTCAAGGTGTACGGTTAAAGTGGCTTTGATACTTCTTTACTGGAGGTAACAATGAGGTCAGCTCGAGGCAAACAACTTGATCGGAAAAAGTGGAAGCTTGCTTCCGCAGTCACAGCCAAAGGAGTGCATGTTGCGATATGTTGAAGCCAAGATCTTGATTAATATCCACAATATCCACCAAGGAAGGCACGGGCAGGGTAGCAGCGCACATGTGCGCTAAGCAGGCAGTTCTTAGGGAAATTATCAAGAAGTAACGAGCAATGTCAACGATAAGATTTGTACAGTGTAGATATTCCGAGCAATTCGAAGTTGGAACCTCACTGCCATCTGACGCGAACCTTAACACCCAACGTGTCGATCGCTCAGCAGGGGTTAGAAGTTGTAGCCGGGTCGGTAACCAAACACCAACAAGTTTACTATCAATTAATCGAGATATTCTATAATTTCGCGGTCTAAAACTGAGTAGAGTACCCATTTCGCTCCCAGCACTGCTGCACCCTATCGTGCCAATTTGCTTTGCCTTTTTGGACCCCCCATGGCATCTGGTTTCCCTTTGGGACTACCCAAAAATACACTCATTGACCTCCTGCAAAGTGATCTTCTTCCACTCCTGTTTTATGACCTTTCGTAGCTGCTTCGGAGTCGTGCATTTGTGACGTTTGACTCGTGATTTCAGTATACGCCAAACGTTTTCTATAGGGTTTAAATCAGGTGAGTTGAGGGGTCAATTTTCAATGAATTTCAGCTTCATCTGAACCTTCCTGAATCGAGCAATATTCTCGTCTGATCGAATATCATGTGAGTCGTCATTATCCTTCTGAAACAGAAACTAACCTTCTGCTTGCTTCATCCCTTTCTTTCTACCTTCTACAATAGATAGAATCTCGTTTGCATATCGTTTTTGAGTCATAGACTCACTCATTTTGTACTTCTTCTTTCTGATATTTTCGTTCTTCTGCTCGTGATTCTTTTCTTCTGTATGCGCGTAGAACATCAGCTCACTCTTATAATCAATTTCTATCATAGCTCATACACTGAATTGAGTTTCTGCAGTACATCGACGTTTCTGTATGCAATTCGGACAGTCTCTTTCTTCATGATTTCGTATAACTCACTCAATATGTGGAGATTTTGATGAAAACGAACCTCGTTGAACCAGTGTCGTCTGTCATAGTGTTCTTCCATATGCTTAACCATCTTCTTGACTGTATCTTGATTCAGCTTAATAGGACGGCCAGAACATTCTGCACCAGGCGGTCGAACAGAAGCTTTAAGCCATGTCAATTGTGTTCGTTGTGGAATTCCTGTTTCTTTTCTGACATCTGACATCTAGTCCAAAAAGCCTTATTTTCGGAGCTGTTTGACGCGTGCACGTGTAGGTGTGGTCCATTCTGAAGCAGTTGAGGGTCTGTTGTCTTCTAAATCAGGTGTTCGGGGTCGTTTCATAGTGTTGTTGCTGAAATGTGGTTGATTTCTCGATTATCATAACATGATTCGGTTAAATAAAACTCCCCTCATACAAGACGGAGTAGGGAAGGTCTTTTGATATTCTAGTTATGATACATGTGTGTAAGCTACTCTCGGTGTTGGAAAGGCCTACATCTGGATTGGGCTACAGAAAGATAGCTAAGTCAGTACGGAGGTACATCTCTTGATTCATCCTTTCTATTGAATACTCAATATCCAACTGCGAGAGCCTTCGGAAGCCAACATAGCGGGCTTGTAGTACAAAGCTCTTTCTCTAATGTGGTCTGGAAGTTTGTTCTGCAAAGATGGCGCGTTCAGCATTTGTAAATATCGTTCCTCAGCTAGAACTTGAATCAGTGAGTATCCGTCAGGTGTGGTTGAGGTACAAACCTGGCAAACATCTCAATGTCTTGCACTGAAGTCGTCGTAAGAGTTCCAGATCTTGCTCTTGGGTCCAGTCGTTGGATGTAAAAGACTGACGAAAGTGTGGTGTACCCAATATGGAATTATCTTTACTAAGCTGGTTATTTCTACCGCGACCAGCTGACGTCGCCTCATTTTGATCAAGTTGCTCCTCAATCTCTCTCCAGATTCCCACCCTCAATCTTTCGTTCTCTTCGTCTCGCCGCCGGTTCTCCTCGTCATATTCCCTGCGACGTTTCGAGTTAGCTTTTCTCTGCTTCTTCAACTCAACTTGACGCTTTCGTTCTTCAAACACTGTTTGGAAAGCTCTTTTGACGTCTCGGAGATACGGGAATATTTTGTGGCTTGTAGGTTTTATGATTGGCCTCCTAGTCAAAGGCTTGGTCTTCCACTCCCGAGCTTTGTGGCATATTTTCAAGATGTCGCCTTGAAGCGCGATAACCTCCTGAATTGCATCGGTGTCGTAAGACTTTGAGTACTCCTTGGTTCGACATTGAAGAGCCACTTCAAGTAATCTGACCAGATGCGGTATAGCATGAGCGTATATGTCTTGAATGACCTCTGCCTTTTTGTTACCAGCTTTTCTTTCGGAAACTCGCTTGATTTCCTTCCTAATTTTACCAAGGCCCTCGATCAGCTGTTGATGAAGTCCATCTCTACCATCGTGATCATTTTCTTGATACTGCGATAAGTTCTTGTACATGCCCTTTACTTCCTTCACTAGTGCGACCATGTTTCTAATCCTTCTTGTCTCCAATTTTGGCTTTTTCTTTACCGGTATGCCTTTAATCTTGGACATACCAACCTTTCTGGCTCCATCAAGGACGGTCGCCCAGCTATCGTCCTCGCCAAACAACTCTATCTCAAAGCCTACAAGATCTTCCCCAGGTTCCAATCTGGATGCGTCTACGACATCATTCTCCTGGTGGTCCTGCTTAAATTCGTCCGAGCAAGGTTGATCATTACCGTCACTACCGTCATGACCGTGATAATCTTGGTCGACATCGGAACGTCCATCAGGGTGTGCATAACTCTCCGATTTTCTTGCATCGTTGTGAGCACCGCCCACGTTCTCCTCGGCCGAATTATCGTCTCCCTTTTCACCGTTAGACGAGCGAGAAAGTGTTCTACTCCCACGATCGTATAAATTCGATGATCCAGTACGCTGCGATTTGTCATTCGTTGCGTGACTCCGAAGAATACGGGTACTAGATGCAGGTTCCGGCTTCGTTCCACCATTCGTCTGGACTTGCTTACGAGCGTTCGGAACAGGCTGTGGCTTGCCCTCCGATATAGCCAAACGGGGTTGGACAGTATCTTCATCCTCCTCTTCAACCATATTAGATATGTTCGTGCCTATACTACAGGTTTTTGTGTGACTGGAACTCATGGTCCTTGTAACCTTTGCTTGATCTGGTACCGACTGACTATTGTTGGAGACGGTGTCTTCCTGTTTGTGTTGCTTTTTGAGGTCTTGGAGTTTGCCTTTTCGTCGGTCAGGGCGTTGCTTCATCGATTGATCTGCGCTAGTCATGCTCGATGGAGCCCCAGGTCCTGCGCATTCCTCTGCGACTGGGACGTCAGGTACCGTATAAAGGTCTCCTTTGGATCCACGGCTAATATGGTCGGGTTTGCGAGGTTTTGTAACTCTCGCCAATTTGCCGGCAGGCGTTGTACGGCTTTTTCTAGCGGTTGTACTAGCCTTCAGAATATGACCGGCTCCTTCGATTCGTTTTTGTGGAGGATCTCGAAGTGCTCTCACTTCTTTACCTTTCCGCTTGTCTCCCAGTGAAATGACATTCAGAAGTTCCACAGGATTTTCTGCCCGGGCGCACGCCTGGCCATCAACATCTTCCACAACGTGTAAGCCATCGACTAATTCTGCACTCCGTTCGAGTGGAGTGCCCGCCAGATTGTTTCGCGACGATGCTATTTCAATATCTTGTGCTAATTGCTGAGCTAGTAATTGTGAGTCTGTCGAGGATGGATCATCTGCTATGGTACGTCAGTTTCTTGATGTTGTTATGTATCATCAATAAGCCACGTCTTACGTTCATCCTCCAACGCTTCTGTGGCTTCGCGGGCGATTGGTCGTTCCATCTCAGGCACAGGGAATATACTGCTGCGCTTGAGGTGTAGCCTGTAGGTACTTAGGTCCTTGAGCTTGAGTCGCGTCTGCCAAGATGGTTGGCGCGTCATGAAGGCGCAACATGGAAATAAGGTACCTTTGACGCTAACGGTACGTTAAAGTACCGTACACAGTAGTTCTACGGAGTACGGAGTACTGTACATACCTTACATCACCTTAAGGGTTCCTTCCGTGCCTCCATTGTCATTTGTCACAGAACTTCAGAATTACCAATCATGAAAGGCAGTCTCCACTCTAAGTTCTGTGACGCCTGAATGAGTTTTAACACTTCATTATGACTGGGCACCATTGTCATGAGCAGCAGAGAGCAAACATGCAGCTATGACACCTCTGCTGCGTGAGAAGAGCATTGGTATTGAATGTAAGAATCTATGGGCAGGTTGTACGTTGCTTCTCCGAGTCGAGACGACAGTGTACGAAACGACTACCTCAATTCCAATCTATAGAACGAATTGCGGTCAAAATATGCCCTCGGCGATCGTGCGCGGTCCCGAGTCTCGAATCTGATTGCAGGAAGTACATCGGTCTGCATAATACTCGTACCCAGCGCCTCACTTTTAGCTGTTCCTTCTAAAATGGGATTAGATGAATGCTTCGTGTGAGAAGTGGAACGTGACAAGAGAGGCATTGGTTGATTTTACGGCCATACCTTGGTCTCACACCATATCGAATTCTTTCAAACGGTGGACTAGGCTCGCAGAATCCCTAGCAAAACCTTTTAGGACAAAGTGCTGGAAAGGTATCAGTTCAAGGTTTGTGCAGTACAACCCTTTTGCAACTGATCTTAGCTATTTGCTCCCCATCTAGGTTCAATCTTACAGTTGATGTGGAGTCCTCGCAGTCCATTTCTGTCCCCTTCTCACCATAAGAGCGTTGACTTAGAAGTTTGCGCTCTCGGGTTCTCACGCTGTCTTCAACCACCCTGTGCGACCCGAAAATCCGATAGTGTACTTTAGTAGTCTGGCTGTAGGCCTCGCGCCGTATTTTGGCTAATATGAGCTACGTTATACCCTTCTGTACGGAATACAGTGACCGTTTCACAATTCTGCTTCAGTAGATCCCAGCTGCCTAAACCCCACTAGAAATGATCCCCGCAGTCGCGGCGAGACCCTTTGCACTTAAACAAACTTACACCAAAGCACCACAAGACATGTTGGCCAACGTCACTCGGCCAGCCAGCACAGCAACGGGCACGAAACGAAAGCTGTCACTTGGACAGACAGATGCCTCAAAGAAACAGACAACAGCAAGTCTAAGCGGGGACGAGAATGCGTGCAAGAGTGGTCACAGCAGTGATGTTGATATGAAACAAGTGAACGAGGGAGACGATGATCTGGATTCTGACGAAGACTGCTTCGGGCATCCAGATGGAACCGATGACGAGGATGAATATGAGGATGACGAGGGAGACTACGATGAGTTTGAAGAATTTCAATGGCTCAAGTCCCTCAATATCTCCATAAAAGCAAATGATGCGGCAGACTCACCACAAGTTGGCTACTGCACAGCTAAAATCATTGATCGCGAGCAGATTCGGGCCAGTTTCCATCGTGATATGGAGGAACCTAGCAATGATACAGCAACTATGGGCTTTAGTGTCTTCGACCGCTGGGGCTGTCTCAAGTCGGAATTCCTTAACCACCCTGTGAAGAAAGGGTCAGGTGTATGGGGTCCAGAGCTTAACGACGGTCGGATCCTCTTGATCGAGACGCTGTCGATCCAAGACGAGTATCAACGAAAGGGCTACGGCACAAAATTGTTTCATCAGATCTGGGACAAAGCTCAGAGTCTTTCCAGTCAAGAGGAAAACAAACGCAGGGCTGATCGGAAGAAGAGTTTCGAGAGGGGCTGGGAGGATACCCAGACTGCAGGCGAGCAACCTAAAAAGATCGATGATGAGTACCTCGACAGCATGGATAAGATCTTTAGACTGGGGCAGAAAACGCCCAGTGGCTGTGATTTCGCCGTCATTTGGGCGACTGTCCTTAACACTAGGGCTGTGGAAGCTGAGTCGGAAAAGCTCACGCCTACACAAAAACAGCTGTTCTATCAAAAGAAACAGAGCATTCAGGAAGACTTTTGGAGAGCCATGGGATTCCGACGCATTGGCTCAAGCTCGTACTTCTGCTTAGCAAAAGATCCAAAGCATGCCTCGCACCTTTTGACTCCACAAGATGATTACAAGCGCCCTGCAGCTTTGAGAGTCTCTGCCCGGACGGATGGCCAGGATTTTCCACTCATGGATCCCATTCCAGACCCCCATGCCTTTGAACAGAAGAATTGGAGTGACTCTGAAACCAAGAAGCTTATGGAAGCCCGCCTCGTGTCATATCCTCCCACCGATCCTATGTGGGTATCTACTGATAGGCACAACAACAACATACTCCACATATTGGCTCGCGGGCATAAAGCAGAGTCGCTTACTTGGATCCTGGCTATGCCTTTCGCGGATGCACTACGTTGGGCGAGAAATCTCGAGGGGGAGACCCCCTTAGAGGCATTGGAAAGTGAGCTGGAATCGAATAGAACATGGAAACAAGTCAATGCAGCCCAGGTCGTAATGTCTGATATATTCCCTGGCTTTACTCCTAGCCAAGTAGAATGTCTCAGGCTACTCAAGAATTTGAAGTATCCCTCTTCCGATGAGATAATGCGACTTGCCTTCGGATGCACTTGCAATCAATGCTTAGGTGGATTTCTCAGCCCCCGAAACGTATTTGCCATCCTTTGTCAGGCTGAGATTAACCATGATATGCTCAACGACGACCTTGACGTTGGCGACATGTCTGGGGCCGACTGGTGCGAATGGAGTGAGCACATGTTTGAGCACCTTGCCCCGAGCGTCAGGAATAATCTGCAGACCAACAAGTCACTACGTCAAGGCTTTACAAATATCTTCGGGTACGTCGCCGAGACGCTGCGAGCTAACAGACTGCCAAAGACCGACGCTGTGCTCGAGTACGCTGCAGGCGAATGGCCACCGCACGTCAAAAACTTCTTGCAGCGAGGCGGCACCGTACACGCAGTTGTGCAAGCATGCTTCGACTGTGCCATCAACAATGATATCTATTTAGGGTCCGGCGAACATGAGGCTTGTTTCCAAAAGGACATTGATGCCTTACCAACCTGCAGGAATGATCGAGAATTCGTATTTGCTCGTCGTCAATGTCGCAGGCTTGAGGGGCTGCCGGATGAGATAGATCCTAGGGTGGGAATGGGAGGGATATGGTAAGAGTCGGTTTTCTCGCGGCACGTTCGCGATGAGATATTTATTTTTCTTGCCTGAGTCAATGCTGAGTCCGAAAGGGCTTCGGCTCCGACGGTTGACTGATCCCGCGATTTGCATGACAAACTCCAACTGCGCTTGTAGGAAGCGATAAGCTATTGCTATAATAGGATGCTATCTACTTCACAAATTTTGCTCTCAATTGTCAACTCTTTGCGTTAGTGCCCAGTGACACAGCTTGATTGTTACTCTGACAGAGACTTCTCAAATATATGTAATGAAGCTTAAGATTCGAATGCTCGAAGCTTCCTCAACTGCTCGGTTGCCAGATTGCATTCTTTAATCGGTTCTACTCGAAGTCGGCGTGATATCGTCCTGTCCGTATATCCAGCCAGTTTCACTATTCCCAGTTTCACTATTCCCTATTGATCATACAAACGACGCCGAGGATTGTGTGCCTGATCTTCGAACGCACCGTGTCGAACCTCCCTTGCATCTCTTTCCATTTTAGGACTTCTCTGACACCTGCGCCAAAACCCATGTCTACAAAAACTAGTCTTTGATATTTTGTCAAGATTTGTAGCTTACCGTAGTACCGAATCTATAAGTCTGGGAATATACATCGACAAACGGACTTGAACTTTTACAGCTATCCTCTATGATCGCCAAAAACACTCTGGGCAGCCAACACAAGCCTCGGTCAACATCCTGGACAAATGTCAGCCTACCCATTTGTCCGATAGAATAATACACAGCACCAGTATTTCCGAAGAAGAGCGTGAGATGATCCCTTACTGCAAAGCCACTGGCGTTGGCCTGCTTCCATGGTCTCCTCTCGGTGCCGGGGTGCTAACCCACCCCTGTACTGATCGCACCGACAAGCGCGAGTAATCCGACGTCTTCCTGAAATCCCTTTCTCGCGGCCGCGAGGAAGAGGCGGATAAGGAAATCGTCAGACGCGTCGTGGCATGGGTGTTCAGTAAAGGTGATATGATGCCAATCTGTGGATTGGAGCCAGAGAAAAGAATTGATCAGGACGTCGAGGCCGTGGGGGTAAACCC